>RWZE01000027.1_pt1 | contig 59899 bp, 95 predicted proteins | sample 2187721 | NCBI WGS metagenome assembly RWZE01 (sample SAMN10531867, study PRJNA481165) | viral metagenome | isolation source: viral particles purified by filtration and ultracentrifugation from about... | host: Nasonia giraulti 16.2 | place: USA:Tennessee | collected 2011-04-01
GTATTAGAAGAGCGGTTAATCCACGAAGGTTATCCGGCAAAAACTCGAATCAAAAAGATTTACCAACGCTCTCGAAAGGAATTGCGTATAGAAGCACTGTTACCTCATATCGAAAATGAGACGTTACAATTTTCACGAAAACACGCTTTATTATTAGAGCAATTTGAAAGATATGGACAAGGATCGCATGACGATCTGCCGGATAGCTGCGAAATGGCTTTCTCGGTTGCAAATAACTCACGTAGGAGACTCGCCGGAAATGCAGGCTCTTACCGATATTAAGACGAAAGGAGGACGAAGCTAATCGATCCGAATTTAATAAATGAACTTGTTATACGTAATCCGATGGCGGAAGCTCTCGGACAACGCGAATTCGAACGCATGGTCGAAGAAGTTAAACTATACGAACGTTACGACGGAGAACTCAACGTATGGAGCGATTACGAAAAGCCGGCTGACCTTGATTACGATCCAACGACATTAACGATGGGCTACCTTCGAAAACACATCGACACTATCGCAGCGTGGCAATTCGAGAAGGAGCCGAAAGTTACCGTTCCGCCAGAGATTGTCGACGATCCGTCGCTAATGCTCACAGGCAACTACACGCCAAGTACCGAACAGCAGACGGAGAACAGTCGAGCGAGCGCGAAGGAACGTCTATTAACGCAAATATGGGACGAAAATCGAATGCACGAAAAACTGTTGAAAGGCGCTAAGGATCGAGCTATCTCGAAAACGGGCGTATATATCCGATTACATTACGATGTTCGGCGCGGAGCTATACGGTATTTATTTCATCCTTCAACGGAAGTAATCGCAATTCATAACGAGTGGGACGCGGACGAACTCGACGAGGTTCATTTCGTTGCTTATCTCGACGCTGAAAAAACGAAACTATGGAAGCTATCGTATTACTTGACGTGGCACGGCGACGTTGAAGGTGACGGGCATTACGATTGCGAAATCGAGGAAGCCGTTTACGACGATGAATTAAACGTAGTTGAAGATCGAGTTAAACGCGAATCAATGGGACTCGACTTTATTCCGGTCGTACACGTGCCAACGGATTCTTTAACAGGACAACACGTCGGCTATTCCGAACTAGAGAAAATGATTAAAGTGGTCGACGAAATAGACCGCAAGTTATCGGACTACTCGGACGCACTACGTTTCGAGATGTTCGCAATTGTTTTACTTATGAACGTAGAAGAAGATCCAAAGAATCCGTTAAAAATTAGTCCGGGCGCGAAGTGGAATCTCGGAGATACGGGCGACGAAAAGACTACGCCCGACGCTAAACGAATGGAGTCTAGCTTTAAATTCCGAGAGTCTATCGAAAGTTATCTCGACCGAATGTATGAAGCGTTACATGAAATAAGCGAGGTACCTATCGTGAATACGGCGGAAATGAAAACCGGAGGAATTAACGATATGGCATTGAAGTTACTATTCTCGTCTATTATCTCGAAAACTCAACGTGCTTGGGTAGTGTGGCAGTCGCGCTTACAGACGTTGAATGAATACACGCTTCGATATTTACAGGCGAGAAAAGAGCACTCGAATTTTAAATACGATGAAGAACTCGTCGAATTAGTCGGAGATAATTATTCAAGCGAAATAATATTTGGACTTCCTTTGCCACAGGATCAACAAGCATTAATAACGCAATTAGGCGACGAAATAGGCTCGCAAATCGAATCCATTAAAGGCGCTATAACTCGAAGCGGTAAGGAAAACGCAGAAGCAAAATTAATGGAAATAATCGAAGAGCGCGATTTAATGCGTCGTCGACAAGACCCATACGGCGAAGAATAAGCGAACTATGACCGAAACGTGAAGTCACTAAAAGCATTGGATAAAATTACGCAATTATGCGGGAGGTATTACGAATGGCTGACGAAATTAAAAAAGAAGAAACGCAAGAGGAAGTAATCGAAAAAGAGGAAACAACCGAAACGTCGACTAAGACGGAAAAAACTAGCGCGGTTGATAAAGGCGATGAAAAAACGTTTACGCAGGCGGAATTAGACGAAATACTAACTAAACGTTTGTCTCGCGAAAAAGATAAGCAGTCGGAAATGGAGGCGAAGTTACAGCGATTAAAAGAACTAGAAGAAGCGGAAGAAGAACGTAAGAAAGCGGCGATGACCGAGCAAGAACGACTTCAAGCCGAAAAAGAAGAAGCAGAAAAAGCAGCGCAGGAAGCGAAAGAACAGGCGGACAAGGCTCTCGAACAAGCAAATAAACGAATCATCGAAACGGAAATACGTGCGGTAGCTCGCTCGTTAAAAGCTAACGATATTAACGACGTCTTAACTTTACTCGATAAATCCGAAATTAAAATCGATGAAGAGGGCAATGTAGTGGGAGTTGAAGAGGCGGTCACGAAGCTAAAGGAGTCGAAATCGTGGATGTTTAAACAATCGATAGGAGCGGACGCCTCGGGCGGAAGTAACCCGGCAAAAAATCCAACAGTCGACGAAATTACGGCGAAGGAAAAAGAGCTAGAAGAATTAAAAGTGAAGGCGGTTGGTGACAGACGTTTAATCGGTAAGGTTACGCGACTAGCCAATGAGATTTTACAACTTAAAAACAAACAATAAAAAGGGGATATGAAAAATGTCAGTAGCACAAACTTATGATTTTAAAGACCAAATTAGACAAATGCAGGAGCCAGTAGATGTTATCTTACAGAAAGCGCCAGTACTTTTCGGATTAATTGGTACGGGCGAAGGACTAACTCAAACTAAATTCGAGTGGATGAATGACTACTTAAACAGCGATACAGCTGACGTAGCATCCGAAGCAACAGCCGAAGCAACTGAAATCGAAGTAAAGCCGGGAGAGGCTCGTAAATTTACGGTTAACGCTCTAGTACAAAACGGACTTGAAGTATTACAGGTTACGGCCGTAGACGAAGAAGGGGATAAGATTACGGTTGTTCGTGGATTTGACGCAACTACTCCGGAAGCTGTCGAAGCAGACGCAGAATTAAAGATCATCTCTCGACCTAGACCGGAAGGAGAAGATACTTTCCGTAAAAACGAAATCAACGATCGAATCGTATCGTTTAACTACTCGCAGATTTTTAGCCGTTATGCGTCTGTTTCTCGTACTCAACAAGCGGTAAACACTTACGGAGTATCGGACGAGCTTGATTATCAAGTAAGCTTACGTTTAGAAGAAATGATTCGCGAAGCTAATAACTCGCTTATCTACGGACGTAAATATGCGGGAAGCTCAGCTATGCCAAGAACATCGGGAGGATTATTCGCGTTTGCTAACGAGCAGGGTTCGAAAGTTGAGGACTTCAAAGGAGAAGAGATTACGGCAAAAGGACTTAACAACGCGGTAGAAGAAACGTTCAAGCGAGGCGGAGTCGTAAATACTATTGTGTGTGATCCGAACGTAGCCCGTCAAATCACGAAACTCGGTGGAGACACGATTAGAACTACTCGCCAAGATAATACAACAGGTTATCAGATTATGTCTTTCTTATCTGACTTGCCTGGTGGGGCTTTAGCGCATGTTGTCGTTGACATGAATATGCCTAAAAACCGTGCATTGCTCGTAAATAAAGACAACATCAAGGCGCGCTACTTAACGCCTATTTACGACCAAGACGCTACTTTGCCGGGCGGAGACTACTTCTCACGCGTTATCCGCGGAGAGTTCGGCTGGGAGATCAAGAACGCTAAAGAAAGCGTGGCAGTTCTCTCGAACATTTCACCAACATTAATTTAAGGAGGAGGGGTATTAACCCCTCTTTTTCAATGAATGGGGAGGGATTAAATGTCTTTATTAGACCGAGATAGGCGAAGACTTAATAGGGCTATGCCGATAAACTGCGACGTTAAACTCGGGGATATCATACAGGAAATGCAAGAGAAGATGGAAGATGAGTCAGATGTACCGGAAGGCTCGATTACTACAGATAAATTTGCGCCGGACGCAAAAGCCCCCTTCGCAGGAAAAGCAGATGAAGCAAATTCAGTCGAATGGAGTAGCGTGCAAAATAAGCCTACCAATTATAAGCCGGAATCGCATACGCATCCAATTGACCAAGTAGAAGGATTGCAGGCGGCGTTGAACAATAAATTAAGTGATGTTCCCGATAAATCTATCAATGAAGGTAAGATAACTGACGAGCTTTTATCTAGGATAGACGAGCATAAATTCACACCTTTATCCGGAAACGGTAACGATGCCGATCAGTTAACTGGGGAAGGAATCTACTTTAATAGCGGTGGGTACGGATTAATCAACGCACCTCGAGGAAATTACGGTTGGATGTTAATTGTTAGTCATGGTTCTTCCAATGGGCATCCTCGCGGAGGGCAACTCTTTTTAGATAAAGAAGGGTTTGACTTTAGGGGATTTGATGGCGAGTCATTTACTGAATGGGAATCGTTCATTATCAAAAATAAAGTCGAACATTTAGAACCTATCGCCAATCCCGAAGAAGCAACTGTCGAAGATGTAGCAAACGCTTATAACACGCTTCTAACGGCGTTGAAGGGGTGATTTTATGGTGAAATACAAATGTTTACCTCACTACGAATTAACACGAAATGGCAAGACGATTTCATTCGATATTGACGGTTTTTATGAGACTAATGTAAAGTCTCAAATCGATTTACTCGACGGATGCAAGCCGTTTATTAAACGAGTAGACAAGCCGAATCCGGCTCCGAAAAAGGCGGAATCTAAGCCAAAAACGACCGCAAAGAAACCGACTAGCAAGAGCGCGCAAACTAAGAAAAAATAACGGAGGTGATGCCGGTTGGAAAGCGTAAAAGAACGGCTGACGAAAAGATTATCGAAAATATACGGCGTCACGTCCGGAGATATTTCCGACTGGCTTGCCGAAGCAGAGGCGGAGTTTGAAGGGCAGGACGAGAACGAGAATGCGTTATTTTATCTAGCGCTGTATATTGCGTATGAAACAATAGCGAGCGACTCGGCGCGGTTCTTCTCGTACCGTGACGGCGAGGAATCAGTTGATAAGTCGATGATCTTCGAAAATTATATGAAACTAGCGAAGCAAGCACGACAAAACTACTCTCGCTACTTACGAGGCGGATTCGCGGCGAGTCAAACGCATCTCGGACGGGCTGATAACAAATGACCGAACGCATACTAACGTCCCAATCCGAATTGGATCGCATATTCGCACGGATGCGCCGAGAATACGGCGAACTCAATCGCAAGCAACAGGCGTACGCAATCCGTGAAATCGGGCGCGTGCGAGGCGAAATAGCCGACATGCTTGCGGACTTTGCCGATTCGGAGGGCGTAATCAAGCGACAGCGAATGAGCCGGCTATTGCGAGATTTAGACGAAATAGAAGCGTCCTTACGCAAGCACGGCACGGTAGCACTCGAGGGCATTGTCGAAGAATCTACGGAGTGGACTACTCGGAAAACGGCGCTTGCGCTCGGAACTACGCTAACGGCGAGCCAGTTCGATCGAATTAATAAGCACGTATTTAATTACGTTGTTAGGAGATTCGGAGCGGACGGACTCGTTTTATCCGATCGTATTTGGGGTTTGTCGGGAGAGATACGCGATGAGATTTCGACAGTACTTCGGACGGGTATTATACGGGGCGACGGCATAAACGCAATGATTCCGAGAGTACGCGATGTTTATGACGCTGAAAGCTGGAAGATTCGAAGGCTCGCACGGACAGAAAGCGTCACAGCTCATCGCGCGGCTACGAGTTATAACGCGCAGGAATCGGACGTTGTTAAATGGGTCGAGTTTCACGACGGAACTTGCGGACGGAAAGATCACCACAAGCATAAATGCTACGAGTTAGCGCAAGCCGATCCATACGGGCAGGGCGCAGGAATTTACAAGCCGACAGATACCGAAATATGGAACGTTCATCCGAATTGCACGAGCTATATCTCGTATAAATTAGACGAAAGGTGGTTATGACGGCGATGGAACGTGAGAAATTGAAAGAAATAATCGAAAGTTTAACGGAGTTATATGAGGATGAAAAACAAACAATTATAAACGTAACACACAGCTTATACTCCTCTCAATGTACTCCTTGTAATAATTACGGTGACACTCTTTTCGAAAATATCGTTATTACGTCGGAGAAGAAATAATGCTTAACGAAGGCGACATCGATTTAATGCACGAATGGCGCGATGAAATGTTGACGCATAGAGAGCGAGAAGTATCCGTTATTTATCTCGACAAACAGCGCGACCCTATTACGGGCGTAATTATCGGCGAGAAAGAGGAAACGCGGCCAGTAATCGCCGTTGTAACCGAGCTTTCTATAAAGAAGGGAAACGGCTCGAGGACGATAGAAGGCGGAATCTATCTCGAAGAAGGCGACATCAAAGTCGATATATCGATCGAACTTATTTCGGATATTGCGGGCAAGGTCGTGCGTATAAAGCATGACGGAAAAGATTACGAGATTCTCGGCGTAGATAAGAAAGGAATTGGACGGCGAAACCGTTTCGAATTTATAGGACGTGAAATTGCATGAGGATTAACGTAAAAGTGCAAGGAATTGAAAAGGTAATGAACGACTTCTCGCAGCGGGGTTTAGCGGCGCAGTATCGGGCTGATAAAGTAACGGAAACATACACGCGCAAAATGGCGAATGAATCCGCAGGAATGGCGCCAGTTGATTCGGGAGATATGAGGGCGAATATCTTAGCGAGTCCTAGACGAGTAACCAACGCAGTTTGGGAATACGGAGGCACGCTCGCATATACCCGGCGACAAGAATACGAGCATAAGACGAAAAAAGGGTTCATCCGTAAAGTCGTATGGAAAAATCGTAATGCTTACCGTGAGGCGATTAAACGCGAGGTGACGAAGAAATGAATTTAGACTTATATAACGTTATCGCATCGCTTCAATTATTTTTCCGCGAAGAACTCGGAATACGTGTCGATTGGATAGAGGACGGCTATGAATACCCAACCGAGAAACCTTTCATGACTATCGAAGTATTGCCTGATGAGCGTGAGATATTAGTAAAACAACGTGAAGCAGTTAGCGTTATTCAACACGTACAAATAGGTTACCACGGAGAATACATGTACGACCGAACAAAGATGTCGGACAAGATATCAGACTTATTAACGTTTAAACGCGTTCCGTATTATAACTTGGAAATTTCAGTCGACGAACCTGTCGGCTCTTTTTTATGCGAGTTAACGGCTGTCGTACCGATGATGGCAGATGAAACGAACAGGAAATCGGAATATAATCGCGTCTATTTTGACGTGGAAATCGAAAATATAAAAAGGGGATGTTAACGGATGGCAGAAATAGCTGACGGATACAAGTATAAAGGAGAAGATTTTCTATTCCTTGTTGAAATAGAAGATAGTCTTGGAAACCTTGTTTTAAAGAGATTCTACGACCAAACAGGAGGAAGTAGGTCGATTAGTAACGATGAGTTAGAAATATCTACCAAGGATAGAACGGGTTCAGATTATGGAGACAAGACCGAAACTGTCTCATTAGAAGGACAATTAGCGCATGGCGATGAGGCTGTTAAGTATGTCAAGCACGCTGCAAGAAACAAAAAATACGTAAAAATTTACGAAGTTAATAAACAAACCTTAGAAGCTGAATACGGCATGTACATGATTAGCTCTTTTGAGCCTAGTTACGATCATGGGGATTTCGCTACGTATTCCTTAGAGGGAGCACTTTTCGGAGATGTTTGTGTAATGACGTTGACTGAAATTCCGGAAGGGGCGCCTCCAATGGAAGGTATGGATTGTGACGGGAACATAGATAACGGCGGCGGAGATGTAGAAGGTTAATAGGACAGGCTAAGGCTCGTCTTTTCAATTATTTAATAATTAGGAGATGGTGTTATGCAAACTTTTGAAATTGACGGAAAAGAATATGAATTAAAATTAACTTTCGAATCTATAACTCGATTGAATAAACTTTCTGAAAACAATAACCCAATGGAAGTTGTAGGGCTGTCCATGCAAGGGGATTTAGAATTATTCCCGAACCTTGTACACGCGGCTTTATTTCATACAAAAGAGAATTTCACGCTAGAAAAGGTTAAAGAAGAGATTAATAATAAAATAGAAAACAATGAACTTGATTATTTAGATATTGTAAAGATTGGCTATGAGGTGGTTGCTAACAGTTTTTTTTACAAGAGAGTAGTGGAGAAGATGGTGAAAGCAAATCCGGAGGCGATGAAAGAACTGGAAGCTCTACTGGAATAGAATTAAGTTACGTTGAACAAGCGATATTCGACGGTTGGAGGTACCTCCAATTAGACCCCACCCAAGTATTATCGAAAACACCGCGCGAGTTTTCGATAATGGTTAAAGCGGATGATGAGCGACGTTATGACGAAATGGAGCGTATGGCTAGACAGGCGTTGATGAATCGCCAAGCATACCACGCAAAACGTTTGAAGGAGTCGGATTTATTTAGGCGTCCTACGGAATTTCAGAAAGCTGTAAGGACGGTCGAGGATTTAGAAAGAGAAGAAAAAGAGACTATGGAGTGGCTCTCACAGTTCGAAGAATTCCAAGGAAAAATAATGTAGAGAGGAGGAAACGAGTGGCTAACGATATTCTAGTAAGAATAGGCGCCGATACTACTGATTTTAGTCGTAAACTATCAAACTCTGCTAATGCGTTGTCTAACTTCGGAAAAGCTAACCAACGTATGTTTAAATCAATCGGAAAAGCCGGCGACGTACTTACGAAGGGCATTACCTTGCCAGCAGTTGCGGCGGCAACGGCGTTAACCGGAATTACTCTCGTAAAGGGTTTTAATCGATTAGTCGGAATAGATACGGCACGAGCTAAGTTAGGAGCGTTAGGACACGACGCTGAAAGCGTTGAAATGATAATGAACAACGCGCTTGATTCCGTTAAAGGCACCTCGTTCGGAATGGACGAAGCAGCGACAGCAGCAGCGAGCGCGGTGGCAGCCGGTATACAGCCCGGAAAGGAATTAACGAAGTATTTAGGAACGATGGGAGACGCTGCCGCGATTGCCGGGGCGGATTTTAACGAGATGGCAGGCATATTTAACAAGGTGCAAACGTCACAGCGTGCGTATACAGGCGATTTAAACATGTTAGCCGACCGAGGTATTCCAATTTATCAATGGTTAGCCGAAGAAGCCGGAGTTGCCGAAGATGCAGTATATGATATGGCGTCAAACGGTGAGATATCCGCCGAAATGTTCCGTAAATCAATAGAAAAGAACATCGGCGGAGCGGCTAAGGAAATCGGTGAGAAGTCCTTTGCAGCAGCTATCAAAAACGTAGGCGCTGATATTGGACGTATTGGAGCAAACTTTCTTGATGCAGGCGGGGAAGGTAAAGGATTTTTCTCAGTATTAAAACCATTAATTAAGGAGTTTCGAGAATATTTAAGTACACTCGAAGATAGTGCGACTGAGCTTGGCGTAAAGTTCGGAGAAGGGTTTATGAAGGTTATTGATACTATTAGAGAGCTAAAATCTGCGTACGATTCTTTAGACCCTGCTATACAAAGCTTCATTAAGATAGGTACTGTTTTCGGATCGATCTTTTTAGTTGCCTTAGGCCCGATCATGAAGTTAATCGGATTTATTCCGGCAATATCATCCGGACTAGGAATTATCGCCGGTATATTCGGAACAACTACCGGAGTTCTTGTAAAAATAATAGCCATAAGTGCCGGCGTCGTCGGTGTTATCATTGCGATAGGAGCAGCCCTTATTTACGCCTATAAAAAATCCGAAACATTTCGAGAGATAGTCAATAAGGCATTCGAAGCCATAAAAGAGGTCGTGATGAACGTAGTTGGCGCCGTCGTTGATTTTGTCTTGGAAATATGGGGCGGAATGGTCGACTGGTGGCAGGAAAATAACGAATTGATTATGCGAGTAGTACAGGACGGATGGTCTCGTTTACAAAAGATAATCGAGGTAGCCTTAATGTTTATTGTTCCGATCGTGCAAGATGCTTGGAATATGATCTCTATGTATATACAGATCGCATGGGAAACGATTAAGACGGTCGTAAGAGTAGCTGTTGAATTTATTAAGGGGATAATAACGGCTTGGTTACACGTGCTAGATGGCGATTGGTCTTCGGCTTGGGAAACGATTAAGCAGACGTTCTCCAACGTGTGGGAAATAATTAAAGGATTTGCGAGCAATATTACGAAAATAATCTTGGATACTATGCGCGAGAGATTCGAATCTATTAAGAAGACGGTAACGGATAAGATTACCGAGGCGAAGAATAATCTCGTCAATAAATTTACGGAAATGGTAAGGAACGTAGTCACCAAGGGAGCTGAAATCGTTACTACGGCTAGGAATAAATTCGAAGAAGTAAAGACGGCTATCCGAACCAAACTAACGGAGTCTGTTCAGGCTGTCGCTCAATTAATCGGACAAATGCCTGGCAAGGTACGTGAAAAGGCTAGATTAATGGTGACCGCAGGCGCAGACTTAATTCGCGGATTAATTAACGGAATCAAGAATATGGGTAAGCAAGCGGTCAGTGCTATTACGGGCGTTGTGGACGGCGTAATCAATAAAGCTAAGTCGATGCTTAAAATAAGCTCACCTTCAAAGTTATTCGATCAGTTCGGACGATGGACGGGCGAGGGCTTGGCGAATGGAATCACGAATACAATCGGCTTAGTCGAGCGTGTGAGCGAACGAATGTCTAACGCCATTATTCCGGACAAGAAAGAAATCGACCTATCCTACGCAACGCCTTCGGGCATACGCGGCTCTTTATCGAGCGCAGTAAGCGGAACGGTTGACGTTAATGCTTCGAGCGGAAACGCTCTACTCGCTGAAATACGTGACGAGCTACGCAGGCAGAAGCAAATGATAGTCGAAATGGACGGCGAGCGAGTAGGACGAGCCGTTACTCCGCATGTAAATAACGAAAACGCGCTTGACGCTAACGTAAGGAGGTTCTTCTAATTGGACGTAGAAATTACGAAAATGGACGGATCACAGACGAAGCTTTCCGACATAGGCGTTACGGTGCGCGATTTTATTGTCAGCTCAATCGAATTGCGTCCGACTTATTCGGCGATAGAAGGGCGAAGCGGTCACGTCAATATGGGCGCAGAATATGGAACGCGGACGATTACCGTCCCGTTCTTTTTTAAATCGAACGATCTACACGGAGTTGCGCTTGACCGCGACGATCTATTCGCGTTAGTTACCGATACCGAGCCGTTCTATATCCGAGAGATGCGCCGTCTTAAAATGCATCCCGGATTTATATGGGAGGATGATTCGGATACGCGCGAATTCAAGGCGTATGATTACGATAACTTTTTCGTGGGCGGTAAGCGATATAAAGTTCGGCTCGCAGGCAGTTTTGACATCGATCAAGCATATCATTACGGGTTCGGCGAGCTTGTACTCGAAACTACCGATTTACCTTTCGCGGAATCAATTGGAACGACAGCGGATATTGAGCGAGAAGGCATAAGCGCAATACAAGCACGCTGGGGCTTCGGCATGGGCTTGCAGGCGGTCGATGAGTCGCTGAAATACGAGCATAGCACGACGGCTTTTCGAATATTTAATGCGGGCAATATCGCGGTAAATCCGTTCGAACACGAAATGAAAATAACGGTCGAAGGCGTGAGTAACGGCTATGAACTCGAAAATTTAACGACAGGGGACGTATTCAAGGTAACGGAGAGCTTGTCGGGCAGGCTTGAAATAAACGGAGCGACGATTACAAATAACGGATTGCAGGCGTTTAGGAAAACGAACAGACGGTTTATAACACTTGCGCCCGGATGGAATTACATTCGGCAGAATCGAGCGATTAAAACGGCGTGGGATTTCCGTTACTACTACAAATAGGAGGGCGATAATATATGCAGCTTAATCGAAACGGGTCAAATTGGAGTGCCTTAGAGCTTAATAAGACGAACGAAAATTGGGATATTATCGAAGAAGAAACGACCTCGCTCGGAAATAAAGTCGGGAATATTATCGGAGAAATAACAGACGAGGCAGTCGAAAAAGTAATCGACTCGGCGAAACTAAACTGGAAGGAACCAGTTGATACGGTCGCGGATTTGCCCGAAGAGGCGGACGAAGGAGATACGCGGATGGTTCGCGAAGTTGATCCGGATGGACTTTCGTATGTTTATCGATATGATGGGGAAAATTGGGAAAAGATACAGGCGATTGATGTTACGTTGGTTAACGAGGTTGACGGGAGGCTTACGTCACAGCTGGTACAAACTAAGGATGAAATATACGAAAGAGGAATTAACGTAAAAAAACCTCCTATCCCTTTAGTCGGTGTAAAAAATGACGGAACGGATGAAAAAGAGACAATAAATAATATAATTGAATACGCTCACGCAAACGCGATCGAAGTTATTATGTTTCCGGATGGGGAATACACCGTACATCCGGGATCATACGCTAGTGCACCAACCGCTAATCACGGAGGGATTGCTTTTAAAGACAATATAAAACTCATCCTATCTAGCCAGGCAATAATAAGAGCATTACCGTCAGATGGTGGGGGTTATAACATCATTCGTGGTTTTCGGAATAAAAATATAGGTATTATTGGCGGTATAATTATTGGGGATCGGAACAACCATATTGGAACATCGGGTGAGTGGGGGCATGGTATAAATTTACGAGGTTGTGAGAATGTTGTAATAGAAACAGCAGTTAATGATTGTTGGGGAGACGGCGTTTACTTAGGTGGGGGCGGGTCGGAGTACCCGTGTAAAAACATCTATATTAAAAGGTTAGAAACGAATAATAATCGCAGACAGGGGGTATCCCTAACTTATGTTGACGGTTTTTATTTTGACCAACTGATCCTAAACGATACAAACGGGACAGCCCCGTCAGCAGGAATGGACATTGAACCTAACGCTAATGAATTTGTTAAAAATGGTTTTATAAATTCGATTTATGCAGAAGGGAATGAAGGTGCTGGTGTACAATTTTATGCAGAAAGAGATGGTGCTATAATCGACGATATTTTAATAGATAAAATCATAACTAAAAATAATAGGGACGGTATTTGGTATAGAGAGAAAAATCTTAAAGGAGTTAAAATTAATATCGTAGAGTCCAAAGGTAACGTACGGGATGGATTTAGAGTTAACGATGGTGCTACTGGATTAGTTGTAGGAATACTAATTGCGGAAGATAACGCAGCTAGAGGTCTAGGAATTTCGGGGTCGGGAGGGAATGTATTTAAATACGTAAAAACTATAAATAACGGAGCGACAGGTTTTGAGTTTTCGGGAGGGACCGGCGAAAATCTCATTGAGATGTTAGAAGTTGTCTGCTCGGAGACATCAGATTACGGTATAGCAGGATATAGTTCGAATAGAATGAAAATAGGTAAGGCCATTGTTGATAATCCTAATTTATCGGGTTTATTCTTAAATAATGTTAATGACAGTGATATAACGGTAGAAGTACGTAATTCTAAAGGCTATCCTATTAGGTTAAATAACTCACATAACAATAAAATAAATAATTCTTTTATCAATGAACCTTTATTTACTCAGCCAAATGCTTTATCTCTGATGCGCTTAGAAGGCGGTTCATCAGAAAATGAAATCACTAATACTTCTTCTAAAGTAACAGGGAATAAAGCAAGGTATGCTGTACAGTACGTAGAAAGTTCTCATAATAATTTTGTTGGATTCAATAACTTTAAAGGTACCTACATGACTGATATGATTTCCGACCCTAATAGTGCGAACAATTCTATGTACAACTTTCCCAATCAATAATCCGTAGTTAAAATAGTATAAGCACCCTTTAAAGGAGGGGGGTGCTTTTTACAATTTAAAGAAAATGTTTTTGTATGGGAATAAATTAGGAATATGATTAACATTTAAAAATTGCGTGTAAAATAAATATAAAAAACCGTATAATATTATAATTAATGAAAAAACAATTTTATTTGAGTTAAACCTTATTTTCTTTGTAACCATTGCCGCACCTAAAATAAACGCAGAATACGAATAGAAAACTAATCGTCCGAGATTTATCATGTCCCCGAACATTGAGATTATTATTGAAAGTGAGTAAATAAAAACAAATATCTTGAAATATTCCTTTTCACTTTTATTAAATCTTTTATAAAAAAATAGTAATAATATTATTAAAGGAAGTGTTGCAAAAGATTCAACACTTAGATTAATAGAATCAATTGAACCATAATTTTTATAACGACTGCCTAATAAAGGGACGATAAAACGTCCAATAAAAATAAAAATAAAAGGACTTGTTAAAAAAATCAAAGCATAAAATCTAGATGTCTTTTCAGATAAATTACTTTTATTAATAGCAAAATAAGTTAAAATAGCCATAAAAAACGCTGAGTAATGAAATATTGAAGCTACGGCTATGAAAAACATATATTTAATTGGTTTACGTTCCGGGATATAACTTATAGCAATAAAAACTATCCCAATGGCTATAAACATTCGAACTAGTGCAACAGATAGCATTTGAAAATATAACATTGAACATAATAAAAACACTGCTGTTGGTAGGCTAATTATTTTTTTATATTTATTAAATCCGTAATAAAATAAAAATAATGGTATAAAAGATGTTATTAATTGCATATATAAATAATTATCAGTAAACACACTAACGATTTTATTTAAAATCAAATAACCGGGTTCCATTGTTGAAAGCTTAAAATATTCGAGCCAACCGACGTATGAAACTTGTTCAAAAATTCTTATGTATGAAGGGTCATCAATAGCTGAAAAATCTCGAAACCCATAAATAAAGAATAAAATAGAAAAAGAAATAGACATAAATAATCCGAATAAAAATTTGTTTTTTTGAGTTAATTCTGCAAAGCCAGCAAACATAATGGTAAATAAAATAACAACAAGATAAAATGGAGAAGTTTCTAAACTTCGATCAGTTAAAAAATGACTCATTAAAAACGCAATAATAATGTAAAAATAAATAATTAGTAAATTTATTAACATTCTTAACATTTTATCTTTAGACATACTAATAGTTGACACGATCCTCCCCACCTTATATAAGAGAAATATATAGTAAAAATACCATTAAGATGTGAAATAGTCAAAAATAATACAAATACGGGTATTTTTTGTTTATAAGATGGAGTATCAAGGGGATAATTTAGTTATTTATAAGCAGTAGGAACATATTGTGTAGTAATGAATATTTGGAAAATTAACGAAAAACGTCGCTTAATAGACGTTTTTTCTTATGCTTAAAATCGGAGGTGAACGCAATTTTTGTACGAGATTTATCCGGAAACGAATACGCCTGCCAAGCGACTATCACGAACAATTACGAACTCAACGGAAACCACGTACTATCCGCGACCATCCTACCATCGAAAGTCAATCGCCTATTCATCGATGACATCGCCGAAATGTGGGAGATAACGGACTTTGATGATGTTACGCATAAAATCGTATACGCGAAGAAAAAAGGAGAGGGCAGGCTCTTATCAGTAGAGATAAAGGCGATACCTCTCTTTTTTGATACGTTTGATACCGAGCGTATTTACGATGAGTATAACGAGCACATGACGGCTATGCGCTGTTTTACGCTTATCTTCGAAGATTCCGGCTATAACTTCGTCCTAGTCGATAGTTTCGACGCTATAGAATGGGAAGGCTTGGGCGGAGGGGAAACGCGCCTAGAAATGTTCAAGCGGGCGCTAAACCGCTATGGCGCGGAGTTTAGAATTTCGGGCAATACGATTTACCTGCATAAACAAGTCGGTCGAGATACGCAATTCCAGTATCGCCACCGTTTAAACGCATCTAACATCGTACTGGAAAACGATGCTACGGCGATGTGGACTTACGCAAAAGGTTACGGAGATTTCGAGGAGGGCGACGAGGAAGGCGGAGGCGGATGGGAAAACGCTAATCTTATCCGGGAATACACGTCGCCGCTTGCGAATATTCCGCAGATAGGCATACGGCATGCGCCGCCAATAAAGGACGGCAGAATAAGCGATAAAACGACGATGGATAAGGCGCTAAAAGAACTCGTTGACGAATCGCTTAAAATTAGCGTTACGGCGGATATACACGATTTAAGACGACAAGGCTATCCGTTGGCGCAGCCGGAGCTAGGCGACCGCGTATTCTTGATTGACGAGCGCATCGGATTGGACGAGGAGGTTCGCGTCGTTGATATTTCGATTACTCGCAATTGGCGTGGCGAGGTTATCGACTTAAATTTAACGTTCGGAAGCGAAGGAATAACGAAAAGGTATCAGTCGAATTTGAGCACGGCTATTAAGAATATTACCGAGGTTATGGCTGGGCGGAAAAAGATTCCCTATTCCGTTCTCGATAACGCCGTATTGCAGGCGACTAAGGCGCTACAGAACGCGCAGACCGAGCTTAAGTTTACCGAGCAGGGCATACTCGCAATTGATAAGAATAATCCGAACTTGGTAACGATTCTTAACTCGGCAGGCGTCGGGGTAAGCACGGACGGAGGCGCTACGTTCGGACAAGCGATTACGGGATATGGGATAAACGCAAGTTATATTGTAACGGGAGTACTAGACGCAGGTCAGGTCGTTGTCCGTGGAGGAGATTCATCTAGGTATACTCTAATTCAAAATGACGAATTCGAAGCGCGCGGAATATATACTCGGACTTGGTTTAACGAAACCACTACGCATGACGTAGCTTTCCGAATTAAAGACGGTCACATGCGAGTAGAGAATTTTACAGAAAATAAACGTTTATATTACTCGGATACAGGAATAGCTACCTTTATTAGAGGTTATGACGATGAGTCAACGGATGCTGAGACGCATGGATCCGGTGTTATTGAATTCTTTAGTCATATGTACGACCCTAATGTACGCGGGCTAACTTTGTTTAGTAATAGAGGAACTATTGGACTTAGGACGGAGACGCGCGACATTGTTTTAGACGCTAAGCGTTACTTAATTGTCAAAAACGATAACTTATACACTGACCGTATTCATACAAAATCCAACGCAACTAACTTCTATGTAGGTGTTAGTGGGGAGAATGACGGAGAATTACGAGTAACAAATAAGTTGTTTTGGCAAGGTAGCCATGAAAACACTCGTTATATGAACGTTCGGGCTAACGGCCTTCACGGTCGTTTCCTAGTAGCTCCAAGCGGTGATTATTTTGCTTATATCGGGTCGGACTTAGGCGTTAGAGTAACTTCGCGCGGAGTATATAATAATGACCCAATTATATTTAGACCCATACAAGCCGCCGACTTTCAAGAAAGATCGAGCAGAAAATTTAAAACCGATATTAGTAAATACGAAAAACATGCTCTTGATATTATAAATGATTTAAACGTAGTTAGGTATAAGCTAAAAGAAGACGGTTCAAATCACATTGGTTTTATCGCAGAAGAGAGTTGCGAAGTAACTTCGGATTGCGGTCAGTTTATAAGCTATTCTTCATTGTTGGCGAATTTAACGAAAGCAGTTCAAGAACTTTCTAATGAAGTGGAGGAGTTAAAGAATGAACGAACAGCCTAACGCTAATTATATAATTCAATCGCTGTCTATGCAGTTGTCTGAATCGAATTTAAAGGTAGCTGAAAGGGACGCTGTAATAGCGGATCAGTACGAAAAAATAAAAGAACTCGAAGAAGAAGTCGAAAATCTTCGTAAAGCACAAATCGCGGAGATGGACGGAGATTCTTCGAAATAAAAAACGGGGAGTGTGCGCTCCCCTAGCCGTGGTCAAAACGGCTTATAATCGATACTAACACAAAACGAGGCGGTGGTCAAGATGAGCGATGAGGAATACGTAAAAAGGGGCGAGTTTAATCGACTAGACGAACGGGTAACGACGCTAGATATTCGTCAAACGCGGACAGAGGTACGTACGGATCACATCGAAAAGAAAATGGATAGAATCGAGAGCAATACGACATGGATACTGCGCCTCATTGTGGGCGCTATTATTACGGCATTGCTCGGATTAATTATTATTTAGGCGTAAAAACAACAAGGAGGACGATATTATGAAACGTTTTAAAATGGATAAAGCAACGGCAATTAGGACAATCGTATTATTCGTAGCGCTGGCGAATCAGTTTCTCGTAGCTTTCGGATTATCCCCGTTTCCTTTTTCGGCGCAAGAAATCGAATTGGCTTTATCGTATGTGTTTACGGTAATTGCGACGATTTGGGCTTGGTATCGTAACAATGATATAACGGAAGAGGCTCAAAAGGGTACGGCGCACATGAACGCATTAAAATCGAAGAATAAACGAAAAGAAGGCGATAAATAATGTCGTTAAAAATAAAGAAGCAACTCGTTAGTAATCTTCGTTATACCTACGGGCACGGCAATAAAAAGCGCTATATAACGATTCACGAAACGGCGAATACTTCTCGAGGCGCTAATGCGCAGGCGCACGCTAACCTGCAATCGCGCGGCTTCTCTTCGTCCTTTCACTGGCAGGTAGACGACAAACAAGCGATTCAATCTTACCCGCATTCGGTAAGCTGCTGGCATGCCGGCGATGGGCGCGGCGGGGGCAATACGGAATCAATTGCGATTGAAATATGCGTTAATTCAGACGGCGACTTTCGAAAAGCTGTCGAAAATGCGGCGAAACTTACGCGCAAGATTATGAAGGACGAAGGGATTTCGATTATGAATGTCGTTCAGCATAACGCTTGGAGTGGCAAGGATTGCCCTACGTTTTTAAGGCGTGGCTCGAAAGGGATTTTATGGTCGGACTTCTTGGCGATGGTAAAAGGCGGGAGCGCCGCGAAGGTTACTCCGAAAAAGACTACGGCTTCGAAGCCTAAGGCGCAGGCAAAGCCGAAAGCCGTCGCTAAATTAAAAGTGGACGGCAAGTGGGGTTCGGCAACTACCCGCGAATTGCAGCGCGCTCTCGGTACGACGGCAGACGGCATCATTAGCAGTCAGCCGCGAAATAACGTAACGCAGGCGCTCTATGGCGGCATCACTTTCGGTAGTAAAGGATCGCCAATGGTGCGGGCGCTACAGCGCAAGGTTGGCGCTAGAGTTGACGGAAAGCTGGGCGCCGAAACAGTACGCAAATTGCAGGCGTATTTAGGTACGGTTCAAGATGGGAAGTTAAGCCGACCTAGCCTCGTCATTAAAGAAATGCAAAGACGTTTAAACGCGGGCAATTTCTAAATCGAAAATAAGCGGGCGACTCTTCGGAGTTTGCTCGCTTTTTTATTCTTCGATATACAACTCCGTAATTTCTACGCCAAGAATCTTCGCCAGTTCGACCGCCTTATCTAAGCGTGGAAATGTTTCGCCTTTTCTCCATTTATATAACGTTCGAGCACTTACGTTTAATTTCTTCGAAATAAATTCGTGTTTTATTCCTTTTTCTTCGATTAGTTCTTCAATCAATAACTTCATATTATCCGCATCCTTTCCTCATTTATATAATTCAATATCCATATCGTTAATTCCTACTTTCGAATTTTATTTATATTTTTTCGGAATTATTATTCATAAAGGACGGGCGTCGCTTATATACTTCTATTAAGCGCCTTTCTCTCTCGAAATCAAACCGATGGCTATCGCCCTCGCTTTTCTTTCTTTCGTTACATTAATTTTTCATATTTTATGACGTCTAATGGGCGCCCTCACAACGAAATGATATTCCGAATTACTTACCATATCGGAATTCTAATCGGAAAGGAGGTCGGAAATGATTGACGTGGTTATCGGCGGAAGCATTGCCGCCGGCATTATCTACTCGGTCGCTAACTATCAGCCTAAGGAAGTCCGCAAGATCAATCTCGTATTTAGAAATGTCGGCTACAAAGTCGGCAAACTTGCGCCGAAGAGTCTCGAAGTCCGCAAGCGAGAAGACTATACCGAGTATGTTTACGAAGTTCCTCCCGGATTAATTGACGATCCGAAATTAACGGAGATACTTACGAAAACTCTCCGCAAACCAGTAACGATAAAATTTAAAGGAGTGTTAATATTGCGTGTTTATAACAAGGAATTATCAACGAAAATTAAATACGATTGGGAACCTTTGGAAGATTGGACGTTACCAATCGGCTATACTCTCGACGGTTTATTCGTACATGATTTCGATAAGATTCCGCATATGACAATCGCGGGCGCTACTCGGCAGGGCAAGACGGTATTACTTAAGCTGATTCTCGCTCACCTCGTTAATTCACAGCCGGAAAATGCCGAGATTTATATACTCGATTTAAAGGGCGGAATTGAGTTCGGAAAATATAGCCGATTGAAGCAAGTTAAAACTGTCGTCGATAGCGTAAGGGGCGCAGAAACCGCCCTACAGTCGCTTTTAAAACGTCTTAAGTCGGATATGTCTCGCTACGCTAAAAACGGCTATTCGAACGTATTTGAGGCGAAGGAACAGCGAAGAGTATTTATAATAACCGACGAAGCTGCCGAACTTGCTAACTCGAAAATATGCCGAGATGCTTTATCGGAAATATGTCGACTTGGAGGGGCGTTAGGCTATCGAAATATATTCGCTACTCAATATCCGACTGGTGGGAGCGTTAATCCGACAATGCCTCGCGAAGTCAAGCAGAATAGTGACGCTAAAATATCTTTTCGGTTGCCTACGGAAGTTGCTTCTCGTGTAGCTATTGATGAAGGAGGAGCGGAAAAGTTAGTGAATCCCGGGCGAGCAATTTACCGAACGCACGAGCGACATGAAATCCAAGTACCAATCGTAAGCGATTCGGAAATACTCGAAAGATTTGCCGACTATTTTATCGAAAAGGAGCGCGAAGAAATTGCCGAAAAGGTTGAAGCAGAAGATCGCTCGGCAGGAGCGGATATTATCGATATTAGCGGATTTAAGTTACGCAACTAGCGAGCAGATTAATAATGCTACAGGACTCGGAAGCGACCGCAATGCGCGCCGGATATTATTCGAAATGGAGCAAGACCGGCTCGTGGGTAGTATTCGCCGTGAATCGAAGGTTTATTATCTCGCGGGCAAGGGCGGAGATTTAATCGGAAAGAATAATCCGAGGTTGAAACGGTCGCAGATAGATCACGCGGTCATGAGAAACGAGTTACGTGCGTTGCTAGGCTATCCGAGAGATTGGCGGAATGAAGTACCGATTAAAATTAACGGAGAGGTTATCGTAGTTTCCGACGCGGTATATTCGGAGGGTGGTCGATTGCATTTCGTAGAGATTGATAATCAGACGTCCATGCAGACGAATAATTCGAAGATAAAAAGATACGCGAAGATTTTTCGGAATTTAAATCAGCCGGCAACTCTCGGCTGGTATACGCTAATTGAGTCGCGCAAAAAGAAGCTACGAGAAAATACGGAGAAGGCCGGCATTGATTGCCGAATATATTAAGGAGGGATTTCATAATGTTAATTTCGGATAAGATTAAGAATGCGGATCGTGTTCATAAAGCGAATAACTTAATCGTGCAAGCGATCGAACATGAAACTAATTCGAATATTATTTCGGCATTGCTCGAAGCGTCGCAACAGATTTCCGATATTCATAAGGCGTGCGTAGCCGAAATGAAGTACGCGAAAAGGGAGGATTAATTAAATAAAAACGTAGAACCCTTGATCCCTATTCGAAAAGTTCTACGTTTTATTCTATATTACCGTTTTATTTTACGAGGTTTCTCTAGCTTCTTTTCGATATTTCTCATAACAGAGTACTCCCCGTGCTGTTTTTTAAGAGACGGATTCGAAAGATGTGTATACCTTTCGACCATACGTAAATCTGAATGTCCTAATAATAGTTGTAAATGACGAATATCTCCACCGTTCTGTAAAAAAGAAGTTGCTGCTGTGTGTCTAAATAAATGAGGATAAACATTCTTTCTAATACTTGTTTTGGCGGCGAATTGTTTTAGCCTTGTTCGAAAACGTTCTGAGGTGATAGGTAATCCATAATTAGTTAGAAAAACGTACTCACTATCGAAATCCGTTTCGTTTTCTTCAATTAATTCTTTAATAAGTCGGAGTGTTTTATTGTTTAAAGGAACAATACGAAACTTTCTATTCTTGGCGATAGCAGCCGGAATAGTCACGCACTTCTCCTTAAAATCGAAATGGTTTTTACGTAATTGCACGGTTTCTCCAATTCGAACGAAACTATCAAGTAAAAAATTCATAATAACGTAATCTCGAAATCCTGCATAACTTCTCTGATCCGGTACGTTCATTAATTCTCGTAACTCATCGGGCGTTAATATATCTATCTTTTCAATGGGATTAGGGAGTTGTTTAATATTAGTTAATACATTATTTTCCCAAATCCTGTCAGATTCTAACCGATTAAATAACGTCTTTAGCGATTTAATGCGTGTATTAATCGTGCTCGGAGACAATCCTATTACGCGGTCTCTTTCCGTTTTAAATGGGTGATCTTCGAACTGTACCGCCTCATCTCGCATGTACACGATGTAATTACGTATCAAATCCTCGGTTACATTTCGGATGTCTAATTCGATACTATTCCGTTCGAGGTATTCTTTTAAATAACGAAAACTATATTCGTAGTCCTCTACCGCCCTATCTCCGACTCCCTCCGCCTTTCGGTCACGTATAAAGTTGTTAAATACCGTGTCTAAATCTGTTTGAAATCTCGGAGAGGGCATACTTCGAACGCTCTTAGTCGTTACGCCCTTCCTATTACGTTTAACTCTTTTACTTTCCATTAATACGACTTCCTTTACGTTTATTACATTCGGCCGTAATTACGTTACATAGGCGCTTGTATGGAAACAGATTGACCGCCTGCTTGTACGCTGATATAACCGTTTAGGATTCCGTTAACTTACCGCATAAAAATAGCGATAAACGCCGTAATACCAACGTCTATCGCCTTCTTAATGGAGCATATCGGGCTTGAACCGATGACCTCCTGCATGCCATGCGTTCGTTTACCTTTACGGAATAATAAACGGTAGCTTGTACGTTGATATAAGGCGATAGGATTGCGTTTATTGAGCGTTATGCACGTTCTTACTTCCCGAATGTTAAAGACGATTATAGCACGTAGGTGTGGCTGCTAGCAAGTTTAACGAGCGGTTGCTTGTTATTTTATTACGTTATAAAAAGAAGCCCTCGGCGATTAATTTCGCTAAGGGCTTTTTGTTGTGCGTTACTATAATCCCGAAAAAACTTTCTCATATTCGGCGAAAACTTCGTCCTCCATATCCCCGCCGGCTTGTATTAGTAAATTTCCGTTCTTAGCTGTATGCGAAAATAATATTGCCGACTCTTTACCAAGATCGTCATAGTACGCCTTCATCTCCTCTAAATCGGCGTCATTATCGTATGAAAAGACGCGGACATTACAGTCATCACAGACGAACGGTACGGTGAACATCATCGCTTCATCCGACTTCATTGACGCTAAGCCGAAATCTTCTCTTGTCATTTCCCTAGCGTCCACTACTTCCAGCCCTTCTTCCTCGAACGCCTGGATTACGTCCTCGGGCGTTATGCTTCCGGCCGAGCTTCCTCCGCATGCCGTCAATGAGGCGATAACCGCCACCATAATAAATGAACCAATAATACTCTTCGATAACTTCTTCATATAATAACCTCCTATAATTTCGTCTAGATTTCGCTTGCTTACTCGTCATTATACTTCATTTATATGGTAAATTAAACCTATTTATGCGGATGTTCGAAAAAAATTAGAAATAGTTGTCCCACTTTTGCAAGAGCGTGTCCCCTTCTATATTAAGAGAGTAAAAAATTTAACAATAAAATGTCCCACTTTTTAATTTCACTCGTCTATATATTAGTAAGGAGGTGGTTAATATCTCGGAAAACAAACTCGTTTCAGTCGAATCACAGACGGAACACTCGCTAACTGACGGTAAAAAGGAATCGAAAATATTCCTTAAAATGTACGTAGATGCCGTAAAGGAGGGTTTGCTCGCGGATATGGGCGATTCTAACTGGCGTACATTATGCGTTATTGCTTCGTTTATGGACGAGAGAGGTGATTGCTACCCTACGCAAGCTCAAATCGCAAAAGGACTCGGGGTTAGCCGTCAAGCAGCGTCAAGACGTATCCGAAATCTATTAGACTATCGTTGGCAAGGCCGGGAAATCATACGCGCGGTTAAAGCAAGAACGGAGGAAGGGCGTTTCGAAAATACGAGATATACAGTTTTACCGATAAGTCAAATCCGAATATTCGACGCTCAACCGGAGGACATCGTTCGTAAATAGAGCCACCCATGCAACCTACGTCCATGTCACGGTAAGCCGACATGGATAGGTGTAGCACTAACTATAACCATCTTTTAACTATAACCATTACTTAACAAGATAAAAGATACCGAGTCGAGATAAATCTCTCCTCGGACGAACTTTACATTAAAGATAATATTCGAAATAAAAGAATAACCGAAAGGGGTATAGTTCGGAAAGGATTAAAAGAAAGTACACTTTCAAAATTAATAATAAAAGATTTCAGAAAGAAAGGGCGCGGCGAAATTGAGCGAATTAACACCTAATCAAACGACTAATGAATTATCGACAGACATCCATATAATAACGGCAGAGATAAACGCCTACCAAAGAGTGGCAGGCGAAGCAATATTCGAAATCGGGCGGAGGTTGAAACACGTTAAGGAGAACGATTTGGCTCACGGGGATTGGACGAAGTTCTGTGAGTCGGTTCGAATGGAAGTAAGACAAGCGAATAAATTCATTCGCGTAGTTGACGAATTAGGTGGAGAGTGGTCGACGTCTACCACTTTAGGAATGGAGGCACTCTACCAAATCGCAACCCTTCCGCCCGAGCATCGTGAATCCGAACATACCACTTCCGCCGGCGAAACTAAGACGCCCGACGAGATGACCGTCCGAGAATTGCGGGAACTCAAACGGAAACTTAAAGAAACGGAAAAGCAAGCGGAAGCCGAGCGGAAAGAGCGGGAGAGGCTCGAAGAGGAGAACGAAGAACTCGCAGAAAAAGCGGACAAGCCGGCGGAGATTAAATATGAACGAATTGAGGTCGAGGTAGCTCCATATGATTATGAAGAATCAAAAAGCAGATTATTAGAGTATGAAGGAAAATTTGGGGATATTAGAAATTATGACGAAGCTATAACAGCAACACATCGACAAGATATGATCGTAGCTGTTATGTCGTTTAGTAAAGGCGTTCGTGAGTTTATTAAACGGTATGACTATATGAATCGGTATAAAAGTGTCGTTAATAATTTAGATGTCGAAAGTAAGACGCAGTATAACGAAGCTGTACAGGCGTTGAAAAGCCTTGCGGAATCATTTGGGTATACGGAAGATATAGGCGATGTCATAGACGCTGATTTTAGCGAAATAAATTAAAAGGAGATTGATAGTATGACAAACGTAATTAAGTTATTTAAAAACGGTGGGCAAATCATTTCAGATGTGGAAGATGTTAGAGAATATGTAATATCGATAACCAAGGAAAACGAAGCATTAAAATTATTGATTGAAAAACAAGGAGCGACTATTGTTTCGATTTTTGAGGGGATCGGGGACATTTCACGTAAGTTAAACGGAGTGCAAGACATATTAATGATGAATAACGAAACAACTAATGAGATAAAACACAAGAAATTCATCGGACAAACGATGGAAGTACTCCCTCAAATTTACGACAAAATTAAAATAATGAGCGGGGATAGTAGGCGAAAGACTATCGACAGTGCTTGCCGTATGTTAGGGAAAAAAGGTAAAGGCCACACGGAATTTTATTTGAGGTTAGAGCAATTGACGGGGGTAAACGTAATGTCATTCGGTAAGATAACGTTAAAAAAGTCAGACGGTATAGACGGATGGCGTAAAGACCCTACCTATTTGAACGTTATTTTCCGAGAAGGAATAGATGAGGAAGCGACGGCCCTAGCGCTACAGGTATTAGCGGATAAATAAACGTAAAGGAGGGCGCCAGCCATGCGAATTCCCACACGCCAATATCCTTGCACTAAGCGCACCATCCGCCGTATTCGACCGATAAGCCTAACGGTCATCTAAAACGTCTAGAAACCGCCTAAAACGAACGAATAAGCGCATGATTAACGGAATTAAAACGAAAAGGAGACGATAATATGAAAATGCAAGAAAAAGTAGTATTACCGAAGGAAGTAGCGGAGGCTATCGAATACCTGCGGAAGAGAGATGTAACTAATCACAGAATCTTAAAAATAGCGGAGGAAGCCGTATTTACCAAGACAGACTTAGTTATTCGGAGATGGGCTTTCGATGAGGATGGCGCAGGAAATCCCGATCTCTTAATGAAGGCGCTGGTCAACGGTTATTTAGTCGAAGCTACCCCGGAAGATAAACTGCGGAAGTATTACGAAGTTAACAGAACTAGCGCGCTATGGGATTCAGACGACGAATTCTATCAAAAAATAGGACGGAGGGAGGGAGTACATAAAACACTCGTCACTCTCGGAATTACCGTCGAAGGCATCAACGACTAAACTACTCGGAAAGGAAGACGATTGAATGGTGAAAACTATACGAAGCATAGCGGAAGCAATCGGAATAATCGAAAAGGAGGTCGAGAAAGCGATGGATAGGACAGAATTTAAGTCGGAAGAAACACCGTTCTTTTGTATTGAATGCAAAGACCGTAAGGTAACGCATCCGGGCGCGCATTTTTGCAAGTTGTGCGCGGCGGAATTCTATAACGAGGAGGAAACGGAATGAGTATTAACGGAAATAACGATTTAACTGTCGAGGATATTCCGAAGTTGTTAAACGAGATTGATCGGTTGGAGACGGTATTAAATGGGGACGGACTGTTAACTTTACCGGAACAGCTCGAACATGCCCGCGAGGAAATAAAGCGTTTGGATAATATAAACAACGAAATGAGGGTTACTTTCCGTCTTATTGACGCTGTAATAGATTCGCATCGACTCGTTGAAACAATGAGTGCTGATGAATTAGCCGACGAAATAATCAAATTGATTTCGGAATTAGAGAGAAAGGTAGGCGAAATTACATGAAGATAACCAACGAAGAATTGACGGCAATCCGAGAGCGATCGGAGAAGGCTACGAGAGGAAAATGGTACGTTAGTAAGTACGGGTATAGAGTTTATAGTAATAACGGAGCAGAAATCGGTATAGGTGGGTATAGCGCAGCAGATGACGCAGCCTTCATCGCCCACGCTCGGCAGGATATTCCGAAGTTGTTGGCGGAGATTGAGCGACTAAAATACGCACTTGAAGTAATCGCAAATTCAGACGGATGGTTAATCGAGCCTGCTCCGTTATGTACGGTTGAGGAAGCGTATGATAGATGCGTAGAGGCGGCATCGGAAGCAATTTACGGAGGCGATTCGGAATGACTAAGCGAAGGAATGACGAAGATTGTGTATATAAGTATTTAATCGAAAAAGCTAAGAACGGGGATTTCTTCACAGAGAACGGGAAGCTTTACAGGACGTTTAGACGAGTAGGGAGAGGAAAGAAAACTAAATTAAATAAACCCGAAGAGATTGGAAGAGTAAACGACAGAGGATATGTAGTTTTCGGGTTAAGATACAAAGGATCATCTACAATAATAATGGTTCACCGATTAATATACGCCCTCCACCATAATTTGGACTCGATAGAAAGTAACTTGGTTATTAACCATATAAATGGGGATAAAACAGATAATCGACCTGAAAACATCGAACTCGTTACTCAACAAGAAAATATAATTCACTCATTGGAAACAGGTTTAAGGAAAGTAGAAAATAACAATACAACTAAACTTGATTGGGATTCCGTTGAAGAAATAAGAAAAATAATAAAAACAAAAGACTACAACAATAGAGAGATAGGTGAATTGTTCGGAGTATCTAGCTGTACGATAAGAAAAATAAGAAACGGAAAATCTTGGGTAAGGAGGGAATATCATGACGAGAAAATTGCCTCCGGCTAAGGATTGGAGAAATAGAGATATATCAGAATGGAATGTTTTGAGCTTTACCGAATACCTCAAAGATAGCCATCGCGAAATGTTCGGCATCGAGTACGCGCCTATGCGAAGTTGGCGAATGGAACAGGGGCAGATCGGCAGGCTTATCGGAACGGCGCGGAAAGAAGGCACGCATTCAAAGGCGGTTGTCAAGCGATTTATTGACGAAGCTTTTGAAACATATAAGCCTACGCGAGATTATCCCGGGACTAATTTCGGATTTATCTACGCTTATCGGCGCAATATCCTGCAGCGATTGGAATCGGAGGAAAGGTCGGAAAGCAAACGAGAGCAGGCGCGGGCGGAGGCTCCTAGCTTAACGGAATTGGAGGACTGGCTGTGAATTGGCTTGACGATTATATCTATGAAAATGAAACGGGATATTACGTAAGTATAGACGGAAGCTTGTGGGTTGATTACGACGAGGATAACGTAAGGATGGCGAAAGGAAATGAGGATTCGGAGCCTTTTGCATTAACTGAAATATCACGAGATAAGTTTCTCGAAATAATAATCGGAGGGGATTCGGAATGATGAAAATAGAAGGATTAGAACGTTTGGAAGGTAAAGGATTAAAAGCGAAAGTTAAGGATACTGGCGGATTGTTTACGACATATCACAGATTTGCGAAAGCTATCGGTTATCCTGACGCGTGTAATTCAGATGCGAGTGATAAGATACGCGATAATATGGACGCCACTTACGATGTCTTGGCGAAAGGTCGACATGAATATAGTAGATACGGGTACGTTTACGTTTTAGAAAGCGGAGAAGGTGAGCGGTTTTTGATACGGGAAAGCTCTATTGTATTAATTAATAACGAAGTTAATTTAAGAGATATGAACTACGACGAATTATCGAAACACGTCACGGAAGCGATAGTGGAGTTAAAACTAAAGGCATACGAAGAAGGCTACGAGCAAGGCAAGTTTGACCAACGAATGGAAACGGCATTTGATAAAGTGGTGGAAATTACGAATAATATCGGTGCTAAAGTCGTGGAAACGTCACAAGAGAAACGGGATCGAATCGTTGAGCAGGCGAAGAAGGATATTAAGGAATTAAGAGAATACATTAATATGGCTAACTTTATAGGGGAAGCGTATCGAGTAAAATCAACTCAAATAATAAATAACGAAAACGGCCTTGACGCAGCGTGTAACGTTGAATTTATCGTAAACAAGAAAAAACGCACCGTAGTAGCTTTAATGAGAGGAGTTAAATCCAAGACGCTTTACGTCCGAGGAATCGCAAAAGCGCATCCGAACGACTGCTTTAACGTTCATATAGGAAAGGTTATCGCGTTAAGGCGAGCGCTAGGACTCGAAGTGCCGGACGAGTATCTGAACGCTCCGCAGCCGACGGAGGTTCGCGTTGGGGACGTTGTTAGAACCACTAGCGAACAATTTCCGATGTGGGGGAAACGGCAAGGTGAAACGATTAGAAGACCCGTGTAGAGAAAGAGGTATTTCACAGAAGGCAATACGTATAATTATCTTCGAGACGCTAAAATAATCGACGACTCAAGAGAAGAAGAACGCGAGGAGGTATCGGAATAATTGACGAAAAAGGAACGAGAGAAAGTCGAAGAATACTACCGCGAAGAAGCCAAACGGATAGCCTTCGAATATTGGGGCGTAGAATTAACATGTCCGATAAATTTCGTTAATCGCAAGTGGAAAAGGCTTAACGCTTGCCTACGAATTTATTGGGATACTGGCGAGTGTGAAATCGTATTAAACCATAAAAGACACGAAGAACTGGGCGTAGACGAATACCTCCCGATATTAAAGCACGAACTAGTCCATTGGTATTTGTGGAGTATCGACAAGCCTTTTGACGACGATGACCCGGAATTCATTCGAGAATGTTTCCGTATTGGCGCATCATTTAGCTACACAAAAAGAGCGCAGAAAGCGTTGAGGGAGTACGAAAGTAAGGAGGCTTCGAGTGTATGACTTGCATTTTATCGGAATATAGAACGGATAAATGCGCCTCATGCTCGCATTTATGTCCGCATAGAATCGCGCTCGAAGGCCTGGACGGAAAGTCGGGACGGATTGGCAACGCAGGACTGCCAGCAGATTACCGCGGAATAACGCTTGCCAATTCGCCCGCGCGAGAAGAACAGGCGAAGAATTACGAAATATTTGAGCGGTATGTTGAAACGTTCAGCCGAGAGGAAGGCGATGTTAAGTCGTTGTATCTATGGTCGGATAATCCGGGAACGGGCAAGACTACGACGGCAGCAGCGCTTATGAGCGAGTGGATAGCCCGCGATTATCTCGGAGCGTTGAAACGAGGGGAACAGCCGAGACAGTTTAGCGCGTACTTTTTAGACGTAAATCAATGGCAGACGGAGTATAACGAATTTAACCGGCCGAGAGTACCGGACAGTATAGCCGAGCCAGCAGCGGAAAGGTATTATCGAGCGATGGAAAAAACGAAGATTGCTCCGTTTGCGGTGCTTGATGATATTGGCGTGAGGGAAGCAACAGAGAACTTTAGGGCGGATTTACATTCGATTATTAACTATCGAGTAACGAACGCACTACCGAGCGTTTATACGAGTAACTTGCCAATAGAGGATATGTCGAAAGTGTTTGACGCGAGGCTGTACGACCGAATTAGAGATCAATGCGCGGATATTGAGTTCGTAGGGAAATCACGAAGAGGGAGGCGATAGAATGAATAAATATCCAGTAATATCCGAGAGAGGGAACGAGTATCAAGTAGAGTTATTCGTAGGAGAAAGTCTCGCTTTAGCTGGTTTTAATATTGTTATAAAAGAACGTAGAAAAGGACTTTTCAATATTGAATTTTTCAAGACATTAAAGCATTATAATCGATTTTTGAATGAGGGTGAGATGTTCGAAAAGTACGGAAGTTACGTGGACATAGCAAAATATTTCGTATCTTTATACGAGCAGGAAATAAAGGAAGAAATCGAGTACGAGGAGAAGCGTCGTAGTTACGTGAAGGAATTCGAAGAATGGGACGGAAGATGTTAAAAAAGCGAAAGGAAGATGTAAATATAATGAGTAATGAAAAAGAATATTCGATTTTAACATGTTTTGATGAATTAAAAGAAGACAAGAAAAATGAATTTCAAAAATTAGCGGATGATTATAGCATGTCACTTCAACTAATGAATTTATTTATCGAAGTAAATAACCTTGATTACGACGAGATTTGGGATAAAGCTAACCAACAATACGATACAGATATGACTTACGCACCGGATGAAGAGTAAATAACGAAAGGAAGGCGAAGATAGTGCGCGAAATAAGAGCGGTCGAGGCAAACGGAACGGTAATCGCTGTTGGAATGTCTGCGGAATATAACGGTAAAAAGATAGAAAGGATAGAAGAGTTTGGCGGTAATATAAACGATCCTAGAAATAGATTCCCGCGTCTTGGATTTACGGGGTACGACAACAAAGGCGAGGTAATATTCGAAATGCAGACGACTAATGCGACGGTATATTATTAAACGAAAGGAAGGCGATAACTTGGCGAAAGAATTCGGACGACTAAAAAACATCGCAAGCTTCGGCGATATCGTAGTCGTTGCTGGCTATTTCGGAAGGGAATTCCGCGTTGATAGCTATTCGCACGAAATCGATTATCATCCGACATATACCGAGGAAGTTATTATATACGACGTATCGGACGTAATTACCGGCGAATACTTACTCGCATATCAAGAGGATATAAGCGTAATAAGGCGCGCGGGCGACGCGGAAAACAAGACGAATCCTCCACACGCAAGCTCGCTCGATATGGACTACGGTTGGCCGGACTTTTTCGAAGTAGGCTGGGAATATGTAGGAGAAATGGAATTCGTTAGAGAGGAGGATACGCCGTTGAAAGCTGACGAAAAATATAGCAAGGAAAGGGCGGACGAGTTACTGGACGAAATGCGCTCGTATAAGACAATGATCGAAGTATTCGGCAAGGACAGCGAGAAAGGCAAGGAATTCGCGGAGAAGATTAAGACGATTGAAAATACGCTTAGATATATGACAGGAGGGACGAAGGGGTGACAATGACGGATAAAGAACGGGTGGAAGAGATGGAAGAACACATAAACAGGATTGATGAGGGCGATTTAACGGATAGGGGTAAAATGTTAGAATATAGACATTTGGCTTATAAACTATTAAAAATCGCTAGTGAACAAGCTGACCGAGCGGAGGAGTTAGAAAGAGACTACTATGTTTTGGGTTACGAGCAAATGCAAGAAATTGATAACGAATTAGATTCACTTAGAAATCAAAACAAACGTTATCGAGATTTTATAAATACATTAGAACAATTAATCTGTCCGAATTGTGACGGCTGGGAAGAATATCGTGCAAAACATTGCCACGTATGCGAAGGAACACGATTCATATACGTAAAATACGACGAGGAGGAATAACGCTTGAGTCAATTCGAGAAATATAAACACACAGCGATATTTCTTAACAAGATAATCGAAGAAGGCGACTACTTGGCGATCGCACGCTATAACATTAATATCGACGACATGCACAACGAAATAGACCGCAATACCTTTCGCTTCATAGAACAGTACGCGCAGGAAAACGGAGGCAAAACGCCAAGCTGGGCGGTCGTGGCGGACAGCGTAGAAGGATTCGAATATATACCGGAAGTTAGCGATAATTATACGTACCTCGCCCGGCAGATTAAAGACTTCTCGGCGCAGCAGGAAATAATCAATTTATTCAAACCGAAAAAGGGAAAGGACAAGGACGGAAAAGACATAACCTTGCCGTCAGAGTTCGAGGAACAGCTAAGTAAAGGCGGACATGAGTTCGTAAATAATTGGTTGCCAACCGTTCTCGAATCTGTTAAAATGAGAACAACCGTTCGGGAAAGCGTAGGAACGGACGTGAAGAAAGATGCCGATAAATTCCTCGAAGAGTACGAGCGGAGGCGGGAAGGTAAGTCTTTTAAGATATGGAAATCTAAGTTTTCTGCTATCGGAGAATACCTTTCAGCCAATCTATATACGGTTACTGGCGGTTCGGGAAGAGGAAAATCTGTAATCACGTTAGAGGACGCTATATACGTTGCAAGTCAAGGAGCAAACGTTCTTGTTTGGGCGATGGAAATGGGATGGTTCGAAGTGATGGTTCGAATATACACTTCTATCTCCGGCGAAAACGGCGCCGTTAAAGCTAAATTCGAGGATTTGGACGAAGGTTTAAAATGGTTGGAAGGCGTTGAAATGGACGCAGGATTTAACGCTGAACAACTACGAAGAGGGAATCTAGCGGATAAATTTGACGAGGCTTTTCGTGAGTTTGTTCGAACATTAAACAAGTATCTCGAAGGTAATATTACAGTCAGAGCCGTTGACGATGAGGACTTTATAGATCGAAGTTTGCGCGCCCTCCAAGCCGATATCGAACGATTAGAAGCTGATTTTATCGTACTCGATCCTTTCTATTATTTAGATTTCGGAGGGAATAAAAGCCGAACTACAGGAGGAGACGCTGCGGAAACATCTAAACGACTCCGATCAATGACGGGAAGGCTTGGAGTGGTTACTGTAGCAATTACGCAAACCAGCGACAAATCAGAGGAGGACGATGGGGATGCGTCAAGAGAATTAAAATTACCAGGCAGGGAATCCGTGACCACTACGAAAAGATTACTGCAGGACGCTTCCGTACTAATAGGGGTTGATTCGGATTGGCGTCAAGGACAGGCTATCGTCGGTAATCTTAAAGGAAGGGACGGCGGCGAAGGGAAAATATCGAACGTAACTTACCTTCCGCAATTCGGCGTAATAAAAGAACTCGAAACGGGCGAAGAAGCACTGAAAGGATTTGATTTTTGATGTTCAATAAAAGATTAATTTTTCTATCTTTAATATTAATACTATTAAGTGGGTGTTATAAAGAGGAACAGAAAGAGGATTATTCAACCGTGCATGGGATAATTGTTGAAGAGAGTACGGGCTGTAAGTATCTTGTTGCAGGACTAGTGGGGAAAAGCGGTGTAGGTGTTGTACAAATGAGCGATTCTGATGGAAATCCTATTTGCGAATGAATAAAAGGATTTGACTTTTGACAGTTAATTCCTTGGAATACTTTACCACTAGAAAGCGTTTACAAATACGCTATAATAAGGACATATAGGAAAGAGGTGGAAATGTTTGACAACGATCGTTATCCGAGGTAATCACGTTGAAATAGACATAGCCGAAGAATTATCCGAATATGACTTCGGCTATAATCCTCGCTGGACTACGGACAAGCTTATCGCAAGCTCGCCTTTCCGCGATGACAATGCGCCTAGCTTTTTCGTTAACCTTACCGGCGATTATGCCGGCACGTGGGCGGATTCCGGCGCACTGGATTACGAATATGCGCGGGGCAATTTCGTCAAGCTGATCGCGCTCCTTCGAGGAATATCCTACGAAGAGGCTTCCGATTACCTACTCGAAAAATACGGAATTCTTTACGAAATTAAACCGAACGAACCAATCCGATTGCCCGCGCCGAAATTAATGACGATGCGCCGTAACACTTATATCGAAGATAATCCGATTATAGAAGCGACGAGTCCTTATCTCCTCTCGCGGGGCATATCGGCGGAAGTGCAAGCGAAGTTTAAAATCGGCTATGACGAAGCGCAGCCGGGCTTTACGGCGATACCATGGCATTTCGGAGGAAGGCTCGCGAATATTATGTACCGAAGCACGCGCGGTAAGTACTTCTTTTATGTCGATAATGGGACGCCGATAAAGCGCCTGCTATTCGGAATAGACCAAGCGGAAGAATATGCGGTGCTGGTCGAAGGAGTAATCGATGCTATGTCGTGGCAAGAGGCGGGCTATTCTTCGCTGGCTGTCGGAGGCGCGCATTTAAGCCGAGAGCAAGCCGAAATGATTAAACGGAGCGGAATCAAGCGATTATATCTCGGAGGCGATAACGATGAACAAGGGCGAAAGCTAAATCGGCAGGCTTCGGAAATGCTACGAGGGCATGTCGAACTATTCGAAATAGATTACGGAAAATATAAGGATGCTAACGAGGTATTAATCGAAGGCAAAGATAAGCTTGCAGCGATAATAGAGGGCGGACAGCAATTGCGGATTTTTAATTTATCGAATGGTTGTTTCGGAGCATAACCGTATCGCGGACGGGATTTCCCGCCTACGACCGACTTAAACCTTTTCATAATCGAAAAGATCGTCTAAGGAGCAGTTGAATATGAGCGCAAATTTAACGGCAGTTTCTACGGTCATCGCGATCTTGCCCGTTTCATATTTCGAAATGCGCGAACGGGGAATGCCGGAAATGATTTCGAGATCACGCTGCGAAACGCCTTGCGCTAGTCGTCGGTCGCGAAGTAGACAACGAACTTTAACGTCTATCATCGCACACCTCCGATTAATAGCTTACCATAAATTACCGAAATAAAAAAGACGCCGGTTAGGGCGTCAGTAAACTTAATCGTTTCTATTTTTAATTTCTATCACCTGTTCTATAGGTATATTAAAATGCAGGCATATTCTTTCTAATATTTCTAAATGAACGTATTCTCCTTTCTTGAATTTTGCAGTTACAGCCGAATTAATGTTTAATGTTTTGTTTAAATACCCTATCGGAATCTTATTATCAGTTAAATAGTTTAATAGTGGATTATAGCTAATCATAGCAATACCTCCTTATTTAGTTAATTCTATTATATCATATAAATTTAATATAGCAAATAAATCTTTACAATCGTAAAGATAAATGATAGAGTAATAGATAATTATAAAATAAATAAAAATTAATGTCCCATTTTTGAAGGGTCTTGTCCCCTTCTATAGTAAGAGGACAAATAAGGAGGAAAAATCTTTGATAAAAAAAGAAAATTTAATATTCGTTGAGAAGGCCATGAGTTTTCCCGAGGTAGTCGGAGTGGTTAGTAGAGTTGCTGATGAAATTTGGTACAAAGTTCCGAATGTTACTTCCTTCGAACATTCCTGTTATGTAGCTATAGGGAAAGCGATTGAGAAAGGTTCAGTAGAATCAATGGAGGGGCTAGCCGTGTACATAGCGAAACGAACAGCCGGACGGCATGTAAATAGAACAAAGTACATAGCTCCTGAATCGTTTAGTGAACTAGAATCGGAAGTAAGAGAAGATTCGGAAGAAATGGAATTCGATATGATAGACGTTTTGGCGGACGTCGAATTGGAAGCAATTTTAAATGAAACGACCGACCTGTTGGCGCAGGGCGATCGTCTCAAAGAAGAAATTGTCGGACTATGGGTTTTAGGTAATGAGAATGATGCGAGCATTTCCCGTTCGTTGGCGCGAACTTTTGGGGGAAAGGCTGAATCGCATAGGAAACGCATTACCCGATTCCGACAAGATTGCCATAGATATCGTGAATATATCGAAAGCATTTCTATGGCAGTATGATTTATTGTGATGTTTTCGGCGAACTCTTTTTCGCCGTATACTATTATATCACTATTGATTACGAAATATAACCGGTAATTATCGGAAATTTATTATAACTATATTACGGAGGTATTACGACAATGTTACAAATTATAGAATTAAACGAAAATAAGACGAAAACTAACGCGGAAATATTGGACGAGACTCATTACGATTATCACGGGCGATATGACGACGGAGATTCCATCGTTGATCAATTCGACCGTATCGAACTGAAAGGAGTGATCGTAGCATGAGTAAGGTAATGTCGAAGTATATTCCGACCACACACGCAATAGAACGTGCAAGAATACGATTCGGAATAACAAGCGAAGCTGTAACGGAATGGATTAACGCAATGATGCAGGACGCTAAACTCATAACAACCAACGTAAATAAGTCGCTTGTTTATGAGGCGGAAGATGTTCGAATAATCATTGACGGAAGGACGAACGCTGTTATTACGCTTCACCACGCACTAAGAACGGACTTCCTTCGACCGGCACTCGAAAGGGAAATACGCAAGCTTAAACGGGAAAGCACGCGCCGAATCCGAATGACCGAGCGAAATCTAGCCGAAGCATATGCGGAGCTGGCCGAGCGGATGATGAATTTCGCTAATGCGCGCAATCCACAGACGAGGAAATTAATCGAAGGTAGGATCGAGAGCATACAGGCGGATATTAGCGATTTAGAGCGACATATTGAGCGTTTGAAGGACGAAGTTAAGGCAAAGATTAGGGCGATTGAGTTGATTACGGAGTAGACAAATTTAGCGACATTGGAGAGTGAAGAAATGAAACAATATTCAAATGGAATTACAAAAAAGAATAAATTTATGCAGATTTTTTGTAGACATAAAAATGTGGGTTCGTATACAGAACAATCAACATTTCAAAGTTTAGCGGGAGAAACAATTTACCATATTTGTGAAGATTGCGGAAAGATGAAAGGCAAACAGCTTTTAAGGTATGAAGGAATGGGATTTAAGTAATGTCGCAATTCGATGAAAAAGTGACGAAGCGAGCGCCTAACCGCGTTCGCCCTCTCGCAGTAGCGTCTTATCGAGGTGAACTGGGTTAAAGGGACGGGATGTCTCGCTATTTAAAGTAGGCGTACTTTGACGAGAGTGGGCGAAATAATCGTCTACGGCCTCGCCTCGGTATGGATTTCGAAATAAATAGTCCGCCACCGACCGCGGCGATAAGGCGTTACTGCGGGCGAGTAAACCTTCCGGATAAATTACGACTCGTTGCGCTTAGAATAGCGACGCGTCGTTAGTAGGGTCGCAACCTTGCCGGAAGTATTGTCCGAATAATTAAGGCGAATAAATCGCCGATTAAAATAACGAAAGAGGAGCGATCAAGTGACGAAATTTCAAGCAGGAGCAGACGCTTTAGACGCATTGAATCAAACGGACGAAGGCGGAGGCAATACGCAGGAGTTCGCCGGATTTAAGACAGGCACGAAATACATCGTAAAAGTTCTTGGCACGTCCGACCTTATCACGTTTTACTCCTACGGAATATACAAGCAGGTAAACTCGTTCGTGGCGAAGAATCCTTCGAAAAAGTCTAAGAAAGGGTTTCCGGTAGAGAACTTAACGCCGTGGGACAAGGCTTGGAAATATCACGCAGATTTGTCAGAGGAGTTCGGCGACAAACATTCGCAGGAATCGTATAAATACCGTCCTAAGCAACGATTTGCGCTAGGTTTTATCAACTTAGATTCGGGCGAACCGATCATCGTCGATTTATCGAAGAATCAAGCGCAGGCTGTTCATGGCGTTATCAAGCGATCGGAAAAGCGATTAGATCGAATGGCTTTCGAATTAGAGAAGTCAGGAGCAGGGACGTCAACAGTCGTTAGTCTAACACCAATGTTCGAAGAGGATTTAACGGAAAAACAGTTGGAAATCTTCTATAAGTATAGTAAGGAAAAATACGGGGATGAACCGCCTAAATTCGATATGAGCTTATTTGACGGCTTACTTTACGAAATGGACGAGGACGAACAGATCGAAAAGCTTATCGAAGCAGGATTTGACGTCAGCTTAATCGGATTAGAAGCGCCGGCAAAAGTCGATAAACAGGCGGAGCAATCCGAAGGCGATGACGGCGAGCAAATCGACATTTCAGATGACGATCTACCATTTTGATGACGGAAGGGAAGCGATAATTTGCAAAAGCAAGAAATTTCGCAGAAAACAGCGCAATTATCATCTAACGAAAAAGGAACTCATGCCGAACTACTCGCCGCAATCGCCCTCCATGCAAACGGCTGGGCGGTAAGCACTCCCTTCGGTGACCAAGCATACGACTTATCGTTTAGGCGGGTGGACAGCAAGCGCACGTATTACGGGCAAGTTAAGACGGCTCAACTACGTGATAGTGACGAAGATAAGCGTAAATATAACGGAGAGTGGATCGTCGTAAAGGGCGCTAAAAATAATGGGGAAAGATATTCCCAGGAGGAAGTGGATTATTTCCTTGCGGTATGGGACGGAAAAGTTTACATGTTCCCCAACGAAATGCAGCGCGAATATTGGTGTCGGCCGTGGTTGCTCGGAGAGAAGTGGACGGAATTAAAGATCGGAATATAATCGGCGAAAGCCTAAAAAGGAGCGGATATATTTGGCGAAATTAGACGTTAAGATTACCGATGAAGCTGACCATGACGGAGATTATCGTATTGATCTAATTGACGGATCGGACTACGACTATGCCCAACCGGAAGCACTCGAAAAAGTCGAACTAACTGACGAAGATTTAACGTTCTTGAAAATTGGACGACAGCCGGGCGAGTTTAAGAAGGGTGACGTCGTGCGCGTGGTAGGAGATCGAATTGATAATTCCGTTAATATGGACGGGGATATTGGGGTTATTTCAGCGTTGAGTAAGGCGGCGGGATTCCGCGTTACCGTTAGTGGTCGTAGGGGAACAGGTAATCTTCATGGCGCCGAATCACTCAAACTAATCGCACCAGCCGAATCGAGAGTCGATATCTCCGCAAGAGTAGACAAAGATGCGTAATTTAAACGGATCCCAAGACGAACATAACGCCACCTGCGCCAATTGCGGAGCCGAGCGCTTCGCTGGCGACCTTCTTTACGACGAGTGGCGCGAGATTTACGTATGCGACCGAGAGTGCTTCGACGAGTGGCACGATGATAATGCCGAAGTTGTCGGCGACTATTACTGGCGAATGAATATAGAATAGGAGGGCGAGAGAATGATTAATTTAACGGAAGAATTAAAAACTTTTGAGAACGGTGTTTGCGGAGGATACCATGAATATATTTATAACGATAACGACGAGAAGTATATCGGAGATCATATCGAAAATTACCTAAAGGAGCGAGGCGTGAGTAACTTCGCAATAGAAAATACGTATGCGTTCGATAATCCGGGAATAGACATAAGAATTTTATCGGTAGCTTACGAAGGTAAGGACGGAAGTATCGAGTTAGAAACATTCGAATTAATTTCGTGCTAAGGAGGCTGATACGTTGAAAATCGAACCGAAGCTTACTTTAAATATACGGAGTCCGGCGGCGAAGTCGGGCGAGACTTTGGCGAAAGCAGCGGAGAAAAAGCGGGCGAATGTCGAGACAATGGACGAAGCTTGGTCGCGGATATTCGAATCGAAATTGACTGACGCGGATCGGCGAAGGCTTAACGAAGTAAAGCAAGCGATGGAAGCTGACATAATCGGGCGTGATCCTGCGGAGATGTTCAACAAGCGAGGCGCGCCTAAGCGATTTTCTAAGGCGGAGGCTTTACGTCTACATCGGAAGTTACTCGAAATACAGCGCGAGGATACTCTCCGAGAGTTAGTCGAAAGCACTCCGGACAATTTCATCCTTGTTGATACTCCGGAGAAATTAAACGAAATGAAGCAACATCTCGTAAACAATGACGATTTAATAGCGTTTGACTTGGAGACTTATAGCGACGTCAAAGGAGGCGCGCTTGATCCTTGGAAGGGAAAAGTCGCCGGATTCTCGGTAAGTACGAGCGATAAACATTTCTACGTTCCTTTAAACCATACCGATCCTGTAGGATTTTCCGACACTTTTGCCGTCGAAACGTTGAAGATACCTCTTGAAAATTCGAAAGTCGTAATGCATAATGCTCCTTTCGATTGCAAATGGTTCTACGTTCATTACGGAGTCGATATGATAACGAACTTACACGCAGATACGCGCATTATGGCGATGGCTCTCGACGAAAATAGATCGCATCGTTTAAAGGACTTGCTAACGGATTGGCTTCGACAGCCTGCAGATAACTTCGACGAACTATTTCCGGATACGGATAAATTCAACGAAATACCTCTCGACGTGGCGCTCGTCTATGCTGCGGGAGATACCGAGAAAACACTACAACTTTACAACTGGATCAAGGCGAAAGTTAAGCCGTACAAACTCGAAAGAGTATGGAAATTATTATTCGAAATTGAAATGCCAGTAGCTCGACGCTTTATATGGTCGGATTTGCGCGGCATTGGATTCGACGTAAAAAGAGCGCACGAATTAGACGAAAAACTAGCGAAAGAAGAGCGAGAAATAGAGCAGAAGATTTATGACATTTTCGACGAGGAAATTAACCTTAATTCTCACGTACAAAAAGGCGAAATGCTTTACGAAAAATTAGGATTAACGGATTTGAGCGGTAAGAAATCGACGAATCAACGCTTCCTCAACCGAATAAAAAGCGAGCATGAAGTAGTCGAATATCTGCTCGAATATAGCGAAATAGGAAAGCTAAGATCGTCGTTTACACAGACGTTACCTAACGCGGTAAAGCCCGACGGAAGAATCCATCCTTGGCATAATACGTACGGCGCAGCGACAGGACGATTTACTTGTTCGATGCCGAATACCCAGCAGATACCAGCGAAGCGTCCGGAAGTAAGGCGACTGTTTACCGCGCTAGGAAGCGACCGAATTCTCGTAGCGATGGACTATTCGCAGATTGAACTTCGCGTACTAGCTCACCTCGCAAATGACGAAGTATTAATCGATGCTTTCCGAAATGGACGCGATATTCACTCGACAACAGCGTCGCTCATTAGCGGAATACCTTACGAGCGTATCGAGGAATTGAAAGACGAAGACGGTACTCCGGAATGGCGCGCCCGTAACCAAGCTAAGACGGTCAACTTCGGAATCGTGTACGGAATGACCGAAAATGCTTTATCGGATAACCTGCAGATTACGAAAAAAGAAGCTCGCAAAATTATCGACGATTACTTCGAAGGTTATCCCGGTATTAGACGATACATGGACGAACAGCATCGACAAGTCAGAAAGAATGGATTTGTAACGGATATGTACGGCAGGAAAAGACGTTTGCATCGCGAAATGAAATCACGCGAGTTTTGGCTACGTTCAGCAGCGGAAAGGCAGGCGGGTAATTTTCCGATACAGTCGAGCGCGGGATCAATGCTAAAACATGCGATCGTTAAGCTTGGCGAAGTTCTACCGAAATATGATTCGAATATCGTTTTACAAGTACATGATGAGCTCATTTACGATTGTCCGCGAGATATAAGCCGAGAGGCATTAACGGAAATACAGCGAACGATGGAGGAAGTATGTAAACTAGTCGTCCCTGTACGGGTTGACATCGACATGTATCCGGAAAGATGGGCGGAAAGCGTAAGTTTAGATGACTGGTTCTCTCCGCCTCGTAAAAAAGGAAGGTGTCATTAAAATTGGTAAAGGAGATCAAGTTGACCAGAGGAAAGAAAACCATTATAGATAGAGAGGATTTTAGTAAGGTAAGAGACATCACTTGGAAGTACTCTAATAGAGGGTACGCGGCTAGTAATTACTACGATTCGGGGAAGTACAAGACACGTCTAATGCACAGATTAATTATAAACGCTCCGGAAGGAATGTTTGTGGATCATATAGACGGAGACCCGTTAAATAATAGGAAACAAAACTTAAGGCTAGTTAGTAATAAACAGAATACATGGAACCAAGAAATAGGGGCTAGGAACACTTCGGGGTATAAAGGAGTTTCACTTAAAAAGCAGACGAATAGATACCAAGCGCAGATAACTAAGAAAGGCAAGAAGTACTATTTAGGATATTTCGATGACCCTAAAGAAGCGGCGTACATGTATGATTTTTGGGCGGTGGATTTATTCGGCGAATATGCAAGACTTAACGATATAGACGGGAAAAGACGCATAGTTGTCGCCCGAGGGTAACGAAATTAGAAAAGGAGCATGATAATTTGACGAATTTATCAACGCAAATAGAAGGCGACTTAATTGCGCTACTAGACGACTGGTTCTCGCTTCCCGAAATTTGGGATAACGAACTTGGTGCACAGATCGCAAAATGGTACTCGAATCCACCAAAGGTATGGCCAAAGCGTCCTTACTTTTCCCCGTCAAGTCTCGGTGACTGTCCTCGCGAATTATATATCAAGGCAATTCATGGAAAAAAGGCAGCGGATAAACTTCGCCAGCCTCCGCATCAAGGAAGATGGAAAAAGCTTGGAACGCTCGGCGGAGATCTTATTCAACGCGAATTGCTCGCAATCGAACGCAATTACGAAAAGGCTACAGGCAACACGCCTCGATTCCGTTTCTTGCGAAATAAAGACGAGGACGGAAACGAAACTACGCCAATGTTCGAGGATTTCGCTAAAACGAATAAGTTAGTCGAGCAGGACGGCGAAAAGTTCTATTTATACGGCGCACCGGACGGCATCATGGAGTATATAACGGACGACGGCGAAAAGATTCGCGTAGGACTCGAGATAAAATCTAAACAGACGACGCCTGCACGTACTAGCCTTCATTCGATGCGCCAGCCGGACAGTTCTCACGCGCGCCAAATCGTAGCTTACTCGCATATGTTCGACTGTGAATATTACGTCATCCTTTACGTAAATTACGCCAAGAAGGCTTGGTTTATGAGCGAAGAGGATTACGAGAAAACTCCGGATATTCGAGCGTTCTGTGCGCGAGTTACCGACGATCATAAGCGACATGTATTTAAAAAGGCGGTAGACGTTACGAGGGCAGTCCGCGAAGGTAAGCCTCCGAAACTTGATCTCGACGGTTGGACGTTCAACAACTTCAAGCAGGCTTGCGCGAAAGATTTATCGGAAGAGGAAATGGACGAGCTACGGAAACAGGCAGAGCAGGCGCGACATTCTAGTTTGAAGCCGTATGAGATTGCGAATATTGTTCGGGCGGTTAATGAAATCGAGGAATTGCGAAAGGGGACGGAATAATGCGTATTATTGAAGAAAAACAAGCAGTAGATTTAACCGAAAAGGTAACGATAGAAATGACGGTCGGTGAGTTAGCGGTAATTACGGATATTATCGGGAAAAGTAGTGTCGCTCAAGACGTTCAGATGATCGAGGAATCTATTAATATTCGAAGTAAATACAAAGGAGAATTACGAGAATTAGCTGAAAATAACTACGGCCAAATATTTGATACGGCGTGCGATTACCTTGAAGCGAAAGGCGTGTTTGAATGACGCGCATCCTATCCTTCGACATATCCGCCAGCCCCGGCGTAGCTGTCCTCGAAATAGCCAACCGACAGCCTCGCCTCATCACGGTCGATCACGTAGTAACCGACTCGACAGCAACCGACTCGCAGCGGTATGAGTACGTACGCTCTCTCGCTACTAAAATCGCCTATGAGAATCGACCATTCGACGCTATCGTCCGCGAAAAGTTCATCAAAGGCGGAAGCAAGCGTAGTACGCAGCTCGTATTTGGCGCATGGTCGGCGATTGATATGTCGCTTGGCGCTTTCGGATATGCCGTCGACGACAAGAACGAAATAGTCGCATCTGCCGTCAAGAAGCTAATCGGAGGTAAGGGCGGAGCATCTAAAGAGGAAGTAGCCGAGGGCGTTATACGGATTCTCGGCGAGGAAGTTCGGCAGTATTTCTACACGGAGCGCGGGCGACTATTAGACGATAGATCGGACGCAGTTGCTATCGGATTATCTTATGCGATTCAGAAAGGATTGATTGACGGATGAAGACGATTGATTTTCAATCGATAAAAGGCGGAAAAGAGGACGTGGATAAAGCAGTAACGGAAGAACAATTAGAGTCTTTTCGAAAAAGTATTCCGGAATTGCTTGAGTATATGGCGATTAGAGCGGAGTTGAAGCGAAACTATTACGAGCATTTAATTGAACAAGGATTCTCTAAGCAAGAAGCGCTTAAATTAACCGCGGAGGATACTTCGTTATGATTGAAACGTTAATCCTACTCGCATTATTGGCGCAAGAATTTCCGAATTTATACATTTATTCGAAGGAGGTATTACGATGAAATACGTAGGTCATTCCGAATATGGACGTAAGCCACTCGATAATTATTCGACGAGCGAATTACAAGCGGAGATTGAGAGGAGGCAGATTAAGGAAGATAATCGGAAAGAAGTCGAAAAAGCTATGAGCGATATGCAAATTAACCTTGACCAAACGAAGATGTTGAAGAAAACGGAACATCTCCATAAAACGATATATGAAATCGAGGTTCGGACGTTGTGACCAAGCGCGAAAAGGAGCTACGCAAGGCTCTCGCATATATCGAAGCGAACATAGACCGCGCTAACTTTCAAGAATATTACCGGCAAGACGGTCGTAGGAAATACGAAATATGGCTCGCAAAGCCGAAGGAAGGGGACGGACAATCATCGGACAACTTATAAAGAGTATCGTATATATTATCGCAATACTTATCGTCAGCATTTCCGCCAGCGCTTACGTTTGGTACTTTATCGGCATGGCGGTAAGCCTCGCTGCGGGAAGCATACTCGGAATAACCGGCGCCTCAATAGCGAATATCTTCGCTTGGGCGGGCATGGCGATTACAGCGATTTTAGTTATTGTGTCGATAGCTTCCGGCGTAAATAAGTCGACCAAGCAGACGATGATTAGCGAAGAAGAGTTCGAAAAATTATTCGGAGATGTGTGGAAGGAGTAGATAGATTGACGAAAACAATCAAAAAACGAGATGGATCATTCGTTAAATTTGACGCAGTTAAGATTACGCAAGCTATAAAACTGGCGGGCGAAAGGACGGGCGAGTTTGACGGAGAAAAGGCGGAACACTTAACGGGCAAGGCTATCGAGCTTGTCGAAGGAGTTGACGGATTGACGGTCGAGAACGTGCAAGATGCGGTCGAGCGGGCGCTTATGAACTCCGAGTATAAGACGACAGCGAAATCATATATTCTTTACCGCGAGCAACGCAATCGCGAAAGGAAGCCCGATATATTCAAGCGCAGGCTAAACTTAAAACCGTATGAATATCCGCAACTAATCGAATATAAAGAAGCGATTCAACATTCATACTGGCTTCATACGGAATTTAATTATACGTCGGATATACAGGATTTTAAGGTAAACGTAAGCGAGGCGGAACGTAACGCGATTAAGAACACTATGCTCGCAATAGCGCAAGTAGAGGTCGCGGTAAAGACGTTTTGGGGCGACTTGTACCATCGCTTACCTAAGCCGGAAATAGGTGCGGTAGGCTCTACGTTTGCGGAGTCAGAAGTGAGACATCACGACGCCTATTCGCACCTACTCGAAATACTCGGCTTAAATAGCGAGTTTGAGCGTATCGAGGAAATACCGGCGCTATATCAACGTGTCAAGTATTTATCGGATAGCGTGACGTTAGCAAGGACGGGCAGCGATAAAGATTACGCGTTATCAATCCTACTATTCTCGCTGTTTATCGAGCATGTGTCGCTATTTTCGCAGTTCCTCATTATTATGTCGTTCAATAAATACCGAAATGTATTCAAGGGAATTTCGAACGTTATCGAAGCTACTTCGAAAGAGGAGCAGATTCACGGCTTATTCGGTATCGAGCTTATCAATATTATTCGCGAAGAAAAGCCGGAATGGTTCGACGATAAATTAGAGCAGCGCGTGTATGATGCCTGTCTCGAGGCTTATCGTTCGGAGGAAATCGTTATCGATTGGATTTACGAACAAGGCAACTTAGACTTCTTACCGAGGATCGTCGTTAAAGAGTTTGTAAAAAATCGATTGAATAACTCGTTAAAGAGTATCGGTTATGACGCGCTATTTACAGTTAACGAAGATTTAGTCGAACAGACGGACTGGTTCGATGACGAAATTGTAGCGACAAAGCACGTAGATTTCTTCGTAAAAAGAAGCGTTAATTATACGAAACGAAGTCGAAGTATTGGCGCAGATGACTTATTTTAGAGGGGAGACGATATTTATATGAAATGGTTAAACGAACATAGCAGAAACTTCTTAAACGGAGGTTACCTAACGGAAGGAGTAACGCCAGAACATCGCATTAAAATAATCGCAGACACATCCGAAAATATCTTAAATATCGACGGCTTTTCCGATAAATTCTACGACTATATGTCGAAAGGATATTATTCGATATCTTCGCCGGTATGGTCGAATTTCGGCACGGATAAAGGCCTACCGATAAGTTGCTTCGGATCACATATCGAGGACAATATGGGTGGAATCCTGCAAGCGCAAGCCGAAGTCGGCATGATGAGTAAATTCGGCGGCGGTACGTCGGGCTATTTTGGAGATTTACGACATAGAGGCGCGCCTATTACGAACAATGGAACGTCATCAGGCGCAGTTCATTTCATGAAGCTATTCGAAAGTATTATCGATGTGGTTTCGCAGGGGTCGACGCGACGGGGAAGATTCTCGCCTTATTTACCGATTGACCACCCGGATATTGACGAGTTCTTGCAAATAGGTACGGAAGGCAACCCGATACAGGAGTTAACGCACGGGGTAACGGTTTCGGACGATTGGATGGAGGAAATGATCGCAGGCGATTCGAACAAGCGAGCTACTTGGGCGAAAGTGATTCAGTCGAGAGTAGAGATTGGCTATCCGTATATCTTTTTCGAAGACACGGTAAATAACGAAACGGTTGACGTATACAAAGACAAAGGCTTGCGGATTAATCACTCGAATTTATGCTCGGAAATAGCCCTACCGAATAATAACGAATGGTCGTTCGTGTGTAATCTTTCGTCTATGAATCTACTACACTACGACGAGTGGAAGAATACCGACGCAGTAGAAACGATGATTTACTTCTTAGACGCTGTTATGACGGAGTTCCTCTCGAAGCTTGAAGCGATGCAAGATTCGGATAAAGCCGAGGATAGAAAGGCGTTCGAATTTATGGAGCGGGCGTATAACTTTGCGAAGGATAACCGCGCGCTTGGGCTTGGGGCTCTCGGATGGCATTCGTATCTGCAGTCGAAAATGATCCCGTTTGAGTCGTTAGATGCATCGAAATTAAACGCATGGATATTCCGTGATATACAGACGAAGGCGGAAAAGGCTTCGAAAGAGCTTGCGGAATTATACGGAGAGCCTGCGGTATTAAAAGGATATGGTCGCAGAAACACGACGTTAACAGCGGTAGCTCCTACGACTTCATCGGCATTCATTCTAGGGCAAGTTTCGCAATCTATCGAGCCTATATGGTCGAATAATTACGTTAAAGACGTAGCGAAAGCGAAGGTAACAATTCGCAATCCATACTTGCGCGAGGTATTAGCGAAATACGACAAGGATACGCGCGAGGTTTGGAATAATATACGAGATCATGACGGCTCGGTTCAGCAACTCGACTTTTTAACGGATCATGAACGCGAGGTATTTAAAACGTTTAGCGAGATCGACCAGTACGTTATTCTCGATCAAGCGGCTATTCGACAGCAATTTATCGACCAAAGCCAGTCGCTTAATATTATGGTAAATCCGAAAGTGTCGGCGAAAGAGATCAACGACTTGTATTTATTCGCATGGAGAAACGGAGTTAAAACGCTTTATTATCAACACGGCACTAACGCGGCTCAACAGTTTAGCAAGGATAAGCTATGTATTGTGTGCGAGGGATAATACGAAATGGGAGGACGATAGTATGAACGGACGAAGAATACGCAACGGTCAAATAAGGCGCGATTTCAAGCGCCTTCTAACGATAATTGCAGACGCCGAATTCTTGCCTTACGAGGAATTGAAAGAGGCGGAAACAATAGCGGAAAGGCATGCGTTGTATTTCGACGATAATGGCAACGTAAAGGAAAATCCGGAGGAGGTGCGCTAATATGCTAGAACCATTTAAAACAACGTCCGATCTCGAAATAGCTTCGCAGATATTCGACGGAGTTGTTAATATTACTCACGAATATGGCGAGAGCGCGGCGCAAGACGTCCGCCAATCTTTAGCGCAAATAGTTAGAGATTACGGAGATATTTCCGAAGTATTAAGTTCGATGACGGAAATGGAACGACATATCGAAAAATTAGAAGCCATGCTCGATAGACGTAACGTAAGGTATAAACGATGGGAGGACGTCTAATGTTCGTTAAAGAGATTATTGATAAGAGGGAACACGGAGATTTCGAAGAAGCTTTAAACGACGTACAAAACGTATATAATGCGGGATTCTACGCGGACTTAACGTGCGTTGACGTGGAGCCGGTCGGGTTCGGTATAAATGTTGGGACGTATTATGTCGTCGATATATTCAAGTGGAAGCGAAAGGAGGACGACTAGATGAGTAGTAGTATTCGCATTGCATTGAGATAACTTCATGGGTTTACGAGTGTGGCGATCCGGGTTGTTGTTACGATTATGGCCGTTCCTTAGAAGTAAATGGCGTAACTATTACGGACGACTATAGCGGGGACGGATTCGACATCGTACGAACGTTGAAGGCCGTTGGATTTGATAGCGAGATTTATGAGGACGGGGAGTTATTAGAATGGGAGGACGAGTAAATGACGGAAGACTTACAATTCGGAACGAAAGTAAAAACGAAATATTCCGGTGAGATAATCAAATTAGCAGATCGTGCGCCGGAGTTTGATGATTACAGCGAAAATTACTATGGAAAGGCTTATCACACTATTGGCGGAGGTTGGCTTGCGGAAAGTCAATTCGAAGTAGTGCCGACATTAAGTGAACTACTCTCGGAATGCACTCCGGAAAATGCTCACGAAGAAGTCGATTGGGGATCGCCCTATCCGGTAAAAGTCGGATTCAAGCGATTAAACGATGAAGCTATTCTGCCTACGAAAGCTCATCCGACAGATAGCGGGTTTGATTTATACGCAGCCGAGGACGTCATCATAGAGCCGGGCGAGACGAAGGTTATTCCGACAGGGATTGCGGTAGAGCTTCCGGCAGGCTATGAGGCGCAGGTAAGACCTCGCTCGGGCGTTACGGCAAAGACGAAGCTTCGCGTACAGTTAGGGACGATTGACAACGGGTATACGGGCGGGATTGGCGCTATTGTTGATAATGCGTCCACGCCTTCCGGGAGTTTAGTTTCCGGGTACAAAATGATTGACGAAGTGTTTCAATTAGATAGTCGCGTCTATTGTGACGAGAGAACTTACGGAATTAGTAAAGGCGACCGCATAGCTCAACTCGTGATTCAACCGTTACCTGCCGTAGAAGCTTACGAAATCGAGGGCGATATTGAAGAATCGAGCAGGGGCGAAAAAGGCTTCGGGAGTTCGGGCGTATGATCGAAGATTCTCGCGAAAGTTTCGAGCGTTGGTGGGACGGTAAGGAATCGGACAACGAATGGAAACAGGCGTTTGACAGCATGGTTGCGGAAGCTATCGAAAATGAGGAGGACGATTAAATGACGAAAAGGTTAGTTAGAGTTTATGCATATTTTGGTAAGAATGACGGCGAGGAAGTTCGCGATGAGATTTTAATTGATGACACGCCGGAGGTACGCAAGGAGTTATTTGACGATTACTCGGGCTACTATAACGAAGACGAAGCCGACTTCTTAGCGGGTGGATGCGATTCTTTCTACGCAGAAAATGACGGCGGGGATTGGGACGATCCGACAAGTTTCCAAGTCGTTATTTACGACAAAGACGAGTTACTTGCCGATGTTAAGGCGAAGTATGAACGAGAGGTTGCGAATATTGAGCGATTGTTCGAGGAGGGCGATTAAATGGTCGGATTTTGGACAGGTGTTTGGACTTCCGTTATATTAGCCGGTTGGATATTCGCGGTGATTAATCATATTATCCCGATGATTATTATATTTACATTTCTCGGTTTAGTAACGTCAACAATAGCGGGTTACATCGAAGCTCAAAATCTATACGGAAAGAAGGATGATTAATCTATCGCAAACATTAATGAAATAATCGCAGAAACGGCGCTAGCCTGCGCAGTATTATCTTGCGGAGCAGATTCGGACGAACCTCCGCCCGCAACGAAAACTATTGACGAAATAGAGGCGCAGTTCATAACGCCTAGCCACGCGCCTTATATTGACGAACATACGGCGAAATTAGAGCGCAAGATAAATGACAAGGACGAAATAATATCCGAACTGGAATCGGAAATAAAACGACTAGAAAAGGAGGCAAATACGTATGTGCGAAGCGATAAACGACACGATTCAATTAGCGATGGTTCTGACGGCAGTAGCGATAATGCTTCGAATGTTTCTAAAGAGTTAGGCGAATTCTCCGCGACCTTCTACACGGCTCGCTGCGAAGGTTGCTCCGGAATTACGGCGACTGGAATCGACGTAAGGCAAACGATTTATAGCGGAGGCAGGCGGGTAATAGCCGTCGACCCCTCGGCAATTAAGCTCGGAAGTATCGTCCGAGTAACGCTTGAAAACGGTGAATCGTTCGAGGCAATAGCCGGGGATACGGGCGGAGCTATAAAAGGCGCGCGCATTGACGTGTTAGTTGAGACGAAAGAGGAAGCGTACAGGCTCGGCAGGCAGTCGGCGAAAGTAACGTTAATAGATTAATCGAAAGGGAGTCGTTAATTTGACGAAAGAATTAAAAGCTGGCACGATCGTAAGGTCGAATTACAGTGGGGATACGTACGTAATTAAGAAACGTCTTCCAGGATACGAAGAATGCCACGGAACCAAAGAAAAGGCATACGTATTAGAAAACGGCGGGTGGCTGTCGGAAAGACAATTCGAAGTAGTAAGCGAACCTCCGGAAATAGAGACGAAATCAATCGAAGACATGCTCGTATCATTATCTCGTGAAATCGTCGACTTAAAGAAGAATCAAACGGAGATGGCGTATAAATTGGACGAATTAAGCAAGCGAATATCCGACGACGAGATGGCGGAATTAGGCGCCGAGATCGTGCGAGTAGTCGAAAGGAGACTCGGTAATATTGAGCGAAATTAAAATTGCGTTGACCGGCAAGCTTCGGAGTGGAAAGAGTACGGCAGCGTGCCATCTAATCTCGCAAGGGTTCTCACCTGTAAGCTTCGGCGCCTCCTTGAAGCATTATGCCGATATACTATTCGAACACTCGCCGGTATATAAATCGGAGCCTATCGAAAAGGACGATCCTTTCGGCGGTAAAATGACGACAGGCAAACGCAAGCCTCGTCGCCTGTATCAAGACTTCGGCGAGAAAATGCGCGAACTTGATCCGAATATTTGGATACAGCACGCAGAGGCGCGAGTGGGCGACGCAGAATTCCGGGCGCTTGTGGACGGTTTGCCCGCTCGAATCGTAATCGACGACCTGCGTCAGCCGAACGAGTATGAATGGGCGCGGGTGAACGGCTTTACGATTATCCGCGTAAATGCCTCGGATGAAGTTCGTGTTGAGAGAGCGAAAGCTGCAGGCGACGATTTCAGCGAAGAGGATTTACGACATAAAACCGAGCAATATGTCGATGGCTTCGAGGCGGACTTTGATGTTTGGAATGATGGCATTGAGCAGGCGGAATTAGAGCGTAAGATTGACGAGATTATACGCTCCCTGCAAGTCGGAATATAAATGATTTTTATACGAGTCTAAAAATGAATACACTACCATCACTCGCGCCTCGCTCATACACGAAGCTGTAAGGCGCTTTAGACGGCGTATACCCGTACTTGTCCGCAAAATGACGCGCGCTCATATAGAAGCGCCTATCTATCGAATATATGGACGTAGCATATTCCGCAGCCTCTTTCGAGCTTATGCCCGCGCTCGGTCTAACGAGAGCCAGCGCCTTCATTTTCGGATTGTAAGCAAGCGAGATTTTTTCGTAAGGCTCGACGTCCATTAGGCGACGCGCGGATTTGCTAAGGTAGAAACGGCGCTGATTATCGAGCGTGATTGACGGCACGCTGTCCGAGGCTACTATTTCGAAGCCTTCAAGTATTGGATTATTTGCCGGCGCGGATTCTTCCCTTTGCTGTTGCTGCTGGCGCTCTTTTTCTTTTTCCTTTATCATTTCTACAGCGTTTTTTGATTTCAAGGCGAAACAACTCCGATCATTATTACGATTTAAGGCGATTAATGCTCGCTTTTAAGCGATTATATACGAAGTATGGACGATATGCAAGCGAAATATTCAGAAAGGGAGCGATAAATTGATTTATACGGATAATAAGGACTTTTACCCGACGCCAAAAGAGCTATTCCGCCAATTAATCGGGAATCAACGTTATTTAGACGGTAAGATACTCGAACCAAGCGCGGGCAAAGGCGATATGATTCGGTACATTAAAGAGATGATGGGACGAAGAGAGCGTTATCCTATCGACGCTATCGAGAATGATCCGCGACTAGTTTCCTCGTTAATGGGCGAGGGTTACAGCGTCGTGTGGGACGATTTTCTAACATATGAGACGTATAAAGAATATGACTACATTATAATGAACCCGCCTTTTTCTAACGGAGTGGATCACGTATTAAAGGCGTTAGAGCTCGCCGAAAATCAACTTTCACGTTGCGAGATATACGCAATTCTTAATAAAGAAACGATAAATAACGCTTTTTCGGACAAGAGGCAGGAATTATTACGTAAATTAGACGATCATGGCGCGGAAATTCGATATGTATCGGAAGGATTCACCCAAGCCGAGCGAAAGACAGACGTAGAAGTGGCGCTAATTCACGTTAAAGTCGAAAAGAAGGGCGCTGGGCGAAGCATTTACGACTCCATTCCGTTCTTTAGCTCCGAAGAAAGCAAGCAGGCAGAGGCGGAAATAGGCGCGGCTCTTTCAACTTACGTAAAGCCTTCGGAAATGCAGGAGAAATTGAACGATATAGAGCGATTAGTTCTCGAATATGAAACAGCCTGCGAGCTTGCCCGCGATACTTTCGAGGCGGTATCGGCTAAACAATCATTCTTTACGTATATTTCCGAGGTAAATAAGCGAGAGGGCGAGGTATCCGGCGCATTATATTCGATTACGCCGCACGGAAAAGAGTACCGCGCCGAGGATTTAAACGAGGAGCTAGACCGTTTGCGCCGCGGCTATTGGGAGCTTATTCTCGATACGGGAGAATTCCGCGACCTTCTTACAAACGAAGCGATACAGAAGTTAAACCGACAAATGAGCGCAGCCAACGAAATGGAGATTAATCTGACGAATATTAGAACGCTTCTAATGGCGCTGCAGGCGAACCAGCGCGATATATTAATCGATTCAGTCGTTAGTATATTCGAGAAGATTACACGCTATCACATGAACGAATATAGTACGAATATTCATTATTACGACGGCTGGAAAACGAACAATGCTTACCGAATAAATAAGAAGATAATTATTCCGATATCGTCCGATTTCGACAGTTGGGATTTCGGAAAGCGTATGGGCTCGAACGAGATAAATTATGACTACGTAACTTATGACGTCAAGAATTGGATAGAGGATATCGTTAAGGCGTTCCAATTAATTGATCCGAACGTGGGTGGAGATTTCGAAGCTATATCAGATAAGGAATTCGAAAACGGCTTGCTGCGCTTCCGTATGTTCCTTAACGGAAATATACACGTATGGTTTAAGGATTTGCGTCTATTAGCGAAGCTTAATTATTTATGCGGAAGTCATTTCGGCTGGATACCGAGCGAGGGCGAGCAGAAGGAAAGCGCGGAAGCCCGTGAATGGGTAGCGAAAGAGTTCGGAGATATTGGCGAAGTTAAGCTGTTGCAGGCGGAAAGGCAGGCGACTTCATGAACGATTACCACGACAAAATAACCGAACTATTTGACGAGTATTACAGTGATAAGCCAACGCCAATTAAGCGCATAGACACCTCGAATGCTTTAATCGAGCATTACATCGAACGGCACGGCAAGCGCCCGCCAGCGTCCGTATTAAGCCGTTTGGCGACGTATATACTCCTCGATACTCTTACGGACTCGCATCCGGATAAGATGGCGCGTGAAGAATATCCGATACTAAGTAAGAGCCAACGAAAAAGACGGGAAAAGACGTTTATTCCCTATGATGAACTGCCTTATGGAGATGTTCGTTTTCTAGGTAAGCGAAAAGTAAATTCAAGTATGTTAACGGATGACGGCGTCGATAAAGACGATACGCCTTTCGTGTCGCAAATTCGATTAATACCGCAAAGATATTCGGAGGCTGATGAAGTAGTCGATAGACTTAATGTTCGTTACGTAATTGATAACGCAGGCTTAACGGAAAGAGAGTGTCAAGTTGTCGATATATTTCTCGAAACGGGGGCGAATCAAGACGAAATAGCAACGAAATTAAACATTAGCCAAGCGAGAGTGAGTCAACTTATAAACGCCGCAATCGATAAAATAAGCGAAAATAATGTTGTTTAACGTCTTATATTTTATTAATCCAGCCTTAAGTGATTTACGACTTTTTGATGGTCTTATATATCTTTAGTTCTGCTAAATAATACAGAAATGAGGAGAGTCGTTTACATTATGAAAATTGATATTACCATTAACACGGAGCCTACGGAAATAAGAAAAGAAGATTTATTAAACATCAATAATGCGGGAATAAATGGGGTTTACGTGATGTGGGACGTAGATGGGTCTTGTTTATATGTTGGTAAAACTAATAATTTAAGAAGTAGAATGTACGGACACCGTAGGGAATCTGATTTTTATAGTTTAATTGAATATTTGGATGTGTACAAGAATTCAAACGAGTTTCAGAAAGACGTATTAGAAACTTATTTAATTAACGATCTAAGACCTTTATTCAATATCGCTAAAACCTTCTATAAACAAGAAGAATATGAAATGACATTATCCGACATAAACGAAGAAATCGACGAATTGAAAAGTGAAATCAAGATGATGTCGTGGGAATATGATGGCGAGCATTATCTCGAGATTGACCCTTTCGATGAGTACACTCTTCCCGAGTATGTAGATGAATATGAACGGGACGCAGACTATATAAACACAGGGGAATATGTCGTGGTCTTAGAGGATAAAAAACAAAGATTAGATTACCTGCAAAAGAAAAAGAGGATTGTATCATTACGTAAAAGTGGTTAAAAACGAAAAGGAGACGATAAACATGGCGGAAAAGATCGTAGCTACTGGTCGAAGTACTAACGGTCAAGAATTCGTAGAATACGAGGACGGGACGAGGAAAAACGTACTTCCTTCCGATGTTCAACGCGATGCAGACAGATATTGGGCGAAAGAGGACGAGAAGAACTCTCCGGATAATTCCAATCTCACCGTAACAGTCACGGCAGATGTAAACGACGCTATTACGGGCTTTAAAGCCTTGTCCCGCGAGTTGCGCGAGACTACGAAGGCAGCGAGGGAGTTGGAGAGCGCTTATAAGGGCGTTGAAAAGGCGTCAGTATTGCGCTTAGGTACGGACGGAGAAGTGAGAGTTACGAAGAGCGCTTACGAACCTATTCATACTGATGAAGTTCTTGAAAATATAGAAAGTATAGGAGTTAGCGAGGCAGTCGCTGCAGGCGTAATAAACAGCTTTACATCCGTGGAGTTAAACATAATCAATCGATTTATTCGGAGAATTTCGTAAATGAAATCCGCTCGCTACTACGCAGAAGGCGTTATGAATATATGGAAAGTCGCCGAAATGGGCGACAGATTAGCGAAGAAAAAGCATAAGAAGGCGATACGCAGACAGCAAAGGACGATTGAGAAGCGTATTACCGAACGTTTGATTAAGGAGAGTTTCGAATGAAGCGAGTTAATTACGAGCTAACGTTTTTAACCGAATGGGTATATAATGGCGTCCCGATCAGAGAGTTCGAGACTTTGATCGTAAGAGAACTACACGGAGATGCAGTTGATTTAATAAACGATAATATAGTGGTAATAACAAAAATAATATAAGCCGAAAAGAAAAACGCCCAGCCTGCGGTTAATTACCGAAGCTAGGGCGTTATTTCATGATCTTAAGGGCGCATGTTCCAAGGCAGGCGAATTGGTAGAGCACGCATTACTCCAAAACCGACTGGGCAGGTTCGATTCCTGTCGCCCTTGTTACGGCTGGCGAGCCGATTAAATTTACGACGAATAGTAAAGGGGTGTTTGCGGATGAAGTACGAAGTATTAAACGCTACGCAGGCGGAAACATTAACGATATTTACCGAACATTACGGCGTATCGCTTACGGAACTGCAATCGAAAGAAGGACAGGAACTAGACGATACGTGCCTCGATTTAGCACGTAGTTTCGGAGAGAGTCTTGCGAATAATTTCGTAAATGAAGATACCGGCAATTTAGCTCGCGCTTTTAAGGCGTTAGCATTAGGCGGTTCTATTTAATTTAAAGCGGAGGAGATTACGTAAATGGAAGAATTATTCTACTGTTATTCAACAACGTTAATGCACTTCTTAAAGGCTAATGGCTTGCGTTATAAATATAGATCCAAGCACGACCGCACAGGTGCTCGAATGTGGGTGTTTAAGCGCGATGATGAGCTTCGAGGGTTATTGGACGAGTACGACGCTAGAAAGGCGCAGGCACGGCGAGAAGGGCGTTTGAACGCATAGTAAATGAATTCAACTAGTGAACGGAGGAATTAGTGAAAATGAGGATAAATAAAGGCGATAAATTAACGAATCACTCGCCGATAGAGAACGATATAAAGCGAATATTCTTCGATGATACAAACGAGTTGGACTATGGGGATTTTGCGTTATATGTTTACATCGCAATGAACGTCCAATACGGCGAGAGCGGTCGAGATGGTAAGCCAAACGGAAAGCAGGGCTATTGTTATCGTTCGAAAGTAAGAATACGGAAGGAACTACGCATGAGCAAGGATAAGCTGGCGAGCCGAGAAAAAGAATACGTCAAAGATAAAAACAAATATGTACAGGAGGAATTATTATGTCGAAAACAATTAAAAGAAGGTATTTTACAGCGAGGCAGAGGCAAGCGATTACTAATAAGTTTGAAGGCGTTTGCCAAGCATGTGGCAAGGAAGGCTTATCTCCTTTAAGCGACGAAGACAAATATTTAGCTTCAATGGATCACATTATCCCTTTATCGAGAGGTGGTTCTAATGACGACGATAATGTTCAACTACTTTGTTTGCCGTGCAATCTAAGTAAAGGACAAATGACTATGGGAGAGTTTGTAGACTATTTAAAATGTAACGAGGAGTTAAACGTGTTCGCCTCGTATTTAGAAAATGTGAAAGGGGTTAGTCCCGAAACGATATCCATTGCAAGAGAAAAAACACCTTCTAAAGTGCTTCACAATGTATTAAAACCATTATTTGATGATATTGAATTAACGGAGGTTATGTCGAATGATTAAGAACGAAGTAAGTCCGATTTATTTCTGTTATTCACCGAATCTACATCGTTATTTACAGCGCAACGGACTTCGAATTATCGGCGTTGGCAATAACGTTAATAACGGTCGCCAGTTTTGGCAGTACGAGCGAGGCGAGGAGCTAGACCGTTTGCTTGACGCTTGGACAGCGAATCGTCCGAGGCAGTCGCGAAGTTAAATAAGTCGAATAAATACGTGGAGGTTTTAATATGTCGAAAGATTTAACGAGAGAACAGGCGGAAGCGCTTAGCCGAAAGCAAGCGATATTAGATCGCGGATTGTATGCGCCAATACCGCATGATCTTTATCGTGAGAAAATGCCGGCGATGCATGATAAATACGATAAGCAAGACGTAAGAGATGCATTATTTATATACGCGTTCCTGCAAGCGTACGTCAACGGAGAGTCGGACAAGGACGTTTATATGTGGGCGTTTCTAACCGTTAAGCAAATCGCCGAAAAGACGGGGATCGACCGAAATAGGGTAAAGCCGTTGTGTGACATACTCGAGATTGAAGGTTTGGTAAAAACAGAAATGAAACGAACGGCGACCGGCAGGAAGAAGTTTTACTTACCGTTATTATAGGGGATAGTCCGCTAAAGCTGATGATGGGTAATCCGGTATAGCTGACGACCCATAGTCCGCTAAAGCTGATGGTAATAAGAACAACGTAATAAGAACGAATATAAAAAGAATAAAGATACCGAGTCGAGATAAATCTCTCCTCGGACGCTTCTATTTATAAAAGATATATCGAATATAAAAGATTAGCCGAAAGGGATAGATATATTAGTTCGGAAGAAAGAAGTTCAAAAGAACCCTTCCAAATTAAAATAAAGGTTTCCCATACTCGGAGAGCCTTTCTGGCCAGCCATCGCCTATGCCCTTATTAAGCGATTCTAGGCGTATTTAGGCGTTGACTAGACGAATGTATAGCGAAGGTTATAACGGATCGCCTATGGCGGTATTTTGAACGAATAGGAGGTGATATACGTATGAGCAAACGAAGATTGAACGAAAAGCAGATCGCAGCTATCGAATACTTATCTATTCCGGGAAGAGGCGGATTAACTTACGCAGAGATAGCCGAGAGAGTAGGCGTAACCGAACGTCAATTATATAACTGGCGACAGGATGACGATTTCTCTGACGCTGTTACAAAGCGAACTATACGTAATTCTGCGGAATACTTGCCGGACATTATGGCGTCAGTACCTAAGCATATTATCGAGGAGGGCAACGCTGCAATGTTTCGGACGTACCTACAGAGTATTGGAGCATTGACCGAGAAGCTCGAAGTTAAATCGAGTGGAGACGGTGATGGTGACGTAGATAAAATACGTGAGGAAATCGAGCAGATGCGTGGACGTAATGGAAAAGACGAATAATAGGCGCATATAATGAAGAGATTGTTCGGAGGTAGTTCCGATAGTTTCCGAGGGCAAGCGATTTACCAGCCGCAACGCCTCGGCAGACAACCGCCTCAACGCTTCGGGAAGAAAAAGAGAAAACACGAACAATAGCGTATAACCAAGCGGAAAGGTACGGAATGCATAACGATACATTCAACGAGTATGCATCTGATGTATAAACCGCATAGGATCAACGTTTGTATAAACGATGCATAATCGAATGTAATTATGAAAAGACATAAACGTTGATGTGCCGGGATTTACGAGCGTTTTCCAATGTAACAAAACATGAAAAGGTTACATTCGTAGTGTATAAACATACGAAAGTGTATTAGTAGTAAAAGCGAACGATAAACGAAAATAATCTCGTAATGTTCGGATTTCGAAAAAGTTCGTGGATGGGGGCGGGCCTCAAAAAGTCGTAAATCACTTAAGGCTGGATTAATAAAATATAAGACGTTAAACAACAT
>RWZE01000028.1_pt1 | contig 57903 bp, 55 predicted proteins | sample 2187721 | NCBI WGS metagenome assembly RWZE01 (sample SAMN10531867, study PRJNA481165) | viral metagenome | isolation source: viral particles purified by filtration and ultracentrifugation from about... | host: Nasonia giraulti 16.2 | place: USA:Tennessee | collected 2011-04-01
CCTCGGACTGGGTGCACAACCGCCGATGGCGGAATGGGGTGCGATGATTGCTGATGGTATGCAGGTTATTTTTGACCAGTGGTGGATAGCCGCCGTACCCGGCGCGGCGATTCTGATTGCCGGTATGGCATTCAATCTTCTGGGTGATGGTTTACGGGATATTATGGAGCCGCAACATGACTGAGCCGCTTATTTGTGTCAGCAATCTGTGTGTGGATTATCCCCGCGCACAGGTGGTAAAGAAGGTTTCATTTACCCTGGGACAGGAACGGCTGGCGCTGGTCGGGGAGTCCGGTTCCGGTAAATCCATGACGGCCAGAGCCCTGATGGGGCTGGTACGCAAACCCGGGATTGTCAGTGCGGATACGCTGACATTCGGTCAGACCTCTCTGCTTTCCCTGCGGGAAAAACAGTGGGCGGCACTGCGCGGGAACGATATCGCGATGATCATGCAGGACCCGCGTTATGCGCTGAATCCGGTCAGAAATCTGTATCAACAGATTGAAGAATCACTGCTGCGGCATCAGACGCTGAATAAATCTGACCGCCGCGACCGGGTGTATGAGATGGCCCGCGCGGCCGGATTATCTGAGCAGGCGCTTTCCCGCTATCCGGGACAGCTTTCCGGCGGGATGGGACAGCGCGCGATGATTGCCATTGCCCTGATTAACAATCCGTCTGTTTTAATTGCTGATGAACCGACCTCTGCGCTGGATGCCCGGCTGCGGCACCAGATTCTGGAACTGATTGTCAGCCAGTGTGAGGAACGCAATATGGGGCTGTTGCTGATAAGCCATGATTTACCGCTGGTAGCCGCTCATTGTCAGCGCGTTATGGTGATGTATCAGGGTCAGCAGGTGGATGAGCTGCCCGCCGCACAGCTGCCGCAGGCAACACATCCTTACACCCGGACGTTATGGACCTGCCGCCCGGATGCACAAACCTACGGCACCGATTTACCGGTATTGGATCGCGCTGCTTTACAGGTGTTACTGACTCAGGAGACACATCATGCCGGAAAATAATACAGCACCGATTATTGAGGTGAATAATCTTTCTGTCAGTTTCGGTCCGCGCCAGGTTGTCCGCAAAGCCGGTTTTCACCTCTGCGCCGGAGAGACATTCAGTCTTATCGGCGAGTCCGGCTGCGGAAAATCCACGATTCTGCGGGTAATTGCCGGATTACAGCGGGAATGGCAGGGCGGTGTTCAGCTGCTGTCGCAACATATCCACCCCGGACAACGTTATCAGGGTGCTTTGCGCCGCAATGTGCAGATGGTCTTCCAGGACCCTTATGCTTCCCTGCATCCGTTCCATACCATTCACAAAGCACTTTCGGAACCATTGCATATTCACCGGGAAAATAACATAGAGAGCCGTGTGACAGAGGCGATAACGTCTGTCGGACTGCCGCCGGATGTCGCACAGCGTTATCCGCATCAGCTCTCCGGCGGCCAGCGCCAGCGCATCGCCATCGCCCGGGCATTGATGCTGCGTCCGCAGATCCTGTTACTCGATGAGCCGACTTCCGCACTCGATATGTCCGTACAGGCGGAAATTCTCAATCTGCTTAATCACCTGAAAACTGCGCACGGCATGACGTATTTGCTGGTCAGCCATGATGCGGATGTGGTCGCACACATGTCGGATCGTGCAGCGTTTATGGCAAACGGCAGCATTGAGCGGGAATTTGACCGCACCGCCCTGCTGCACGGCGATCACCGGATGGAGAATGCTCAGATGTAAAAACGGGGCCATTGGCCCCATTCTGATAATAATGAACTGCGTGATTATGACAATAATCCGGGGAAACTCATTTTCATGCCGGTAATAATCAGCTCAATACCTAATGACATCAGCATCAGCCCCATAATACGGGTCACGACGTTGATACCGGTTTGCCCGAGGTACTTCACCCACAATCCCGCTGAACGGAACAGCAGCCAGCAGCAGAACGCAAACAGGATACTGGTCAGTGCCAGCCCGAAAAAGTTTTGCCAGCCCTGCCAGCGGGCGCTCCAGACCACACAGGAACTGATCGCACCCGGTCCCGCCATCAGCGGCAACGCCAGCGGCACCACGCCGATATTGTCGCGGATTGCCGTTTCTGACTGCTCCTGCTTGTTCTGCTTATCTTCCCCCAGCTTACCGCTGATCATGGACATCGCAATAAGGACAATCAGTGTTCCCCCTGCTATCCGGAAAGATTCAATGGAAATGCCGAACATAATGAGGATTTTATCGCCGACCAAAAGTGATATACACAAAATCACGGCCACCGAAAAGTTCGCAATCATGTTGGTTTTATTGCGCACTGCGGCAGTCTGATAATTTGTCATGCTCATAAAGACCGGCAAAATACCCACCGGGTTAACCAAAGCAAATAAGCCGACAAAAAATTTTAAATAACCGGAAAAATCCAGCAAGGTGTTGCCCACAAACGATCCTCAACCTGATGATAAAACAGTAACAGCCTGCTGATATTAACAGCAGTCTGTCGCCAGAAGGGTTGTAATAATTATAAATGTGATTATTAACACAGACATCATACCGTTGAATGTGCAGGAAAAGGAATTGCTTTGCACAGAATATTTTCCGCCGCCCGCTGACACGATACAGTCATATCGCCTTATTTTTGCCTGAATTTCAGGCAATCATCAGTTCCTCTGTAAAATTGAAACCCGATATCGTTCCTGTTACGACGTGTTGTTCCTGTTTTGACTCATGCTGAATGGTGTCAGCTTGATATATTTGTGATTTGGATCACTTTAATATTTCCCCTGAATGTTAAGCTGCTTTCATTATAGTTGAATCGATTCAACTATAATGCGAACAGAAAGACCTGACGGGCTTTTTAAGCAAATCAGCGGGCATATCTGCATTATGTTACCGGCAAAATCGATTTAGTTACCGGAAGGTATCACCGCTATAATCAAATTGTATCAATCCGCTGATTTGCTTAAAAAGTTTAACAATTTATCAGGAGTGATCTGTATGGCCGTAACGAACGTTACCGAACTCAATGAATTAGTTGCCCGCGTGAAGAAAGCTCAGCGCGAGTTTGCCGGTTTCTCCCAGGAACAGGTGGATGCCATCTTCCGGGCTGCGGCACTCGCAGCTGCTGATGCCCGTATCCCGCTGGCAAAACTGGCGGTCGAAGAATCCGGTATGGGGATTATTGAAGATAAAGTGATTAAAAACCATTTTGCTTCTGAATATATCTATAACGCCTACCGCGATGAAAAAACCTGCGGCATCTTATCGGAAGACCCGACTTTCGGCACCATCACGATCGCAGAGCCTATCGGTATTATCTGCGGTATCGTCCCGACCACCAACCCGACCTCCACTGCTATCTTTAAAGCACTGATCAGCCTGAAAACCCGTAACGGGATCATTTTCTCCCCGCATCCGCGTGCCAAAAAAGCCACTAACAGAGCCGCTGAGATTGTCCTCAAAGCCGCTGTTGCCGCCGGTGCCCCGAAAGATATTATCGGCTGGATTGACGAGCCGTCTGTTGAATTATCCAATGCCTTAATGCACCACCCGGATACTAACCTGATCCTCGCCACCGGCGGGCCGGGTATGGTGAAAGCCGCCTACAGTTCCGGTAAACCGGCTATCGGTGTCGGCGCAGGTAATACCCCTGTGGTGATTGATGAAACGGCCGATATCAAACGTGCGGTAGCCTCTATTCTGATGTCCAAAACATTCGATAACGGCGTGATTTGTGCCTCTGAGCAATCCGTTATTGTTGTCGATGATGTCTATGAGCAGGTCAAAGAACGTTTTGAAACCCACGGCGGCTATATTCTGAAAGGCAAAGAACTGAAAGCCGTTCAGGACATCATTCTGCTCAACGGCGGACTGAATGCGAAAATTGTCGGTCAGTCTGCGGTGAAAATTGCTGAAATGGCCGGTATTGAAGTCCCTGCCTGGACCAAAATACTGATCGGTGCTGTCTCTGTGGTGGATGAATCCGAGCCGTTTGCTCACGAAAAACTCTCTCCGCTGCTGGCAATGTACCGCGGCAAAGATTTTGAAGATGCGGTGGTCAAGGCGGAAAAACTGGTGGAAATGGGCGGAATCGGCCACACCTCCTGCTTATATACCGATCAGGACAACCAGCCTGAACGCGTTAAATTCTTCGGCGAGAAGATGAAAACCGCACGTATTCTTATCAATACCCCTGCGTCACAAGGCGGGATCGGCGATCTGTATAACTTCAAACTGTCTCCGTCACTGACACTGGGCTGCGGTTCCTGGGGTGGTAACTCCATTTCCGAAAACGTCGGGCCGAAACACCTGATCAACACCAAAACCGTGGCAAAACGAGCTGAAAATATGTTGTGGCATAAACTTCCGAAATCTATCTATTTCCGCCGCGGTTCTCTGCCGGTTGCCCTGGAAGAGATCGCCGGTGACGGTGCGAAACGTGCATTTATCGTAACTGACGGCTACCTGTTCAATAACGGCTATGTGGATGAAGTCACCCGTGTGCTGAAATCCTACGGCATGGAAGTGGAAATTTTCTTTGAAGTGGAAGCTGACCCGACACTTTCCGTCGTCCGCAAAGGTGCGGAGCAGATGAACAGCTTCAAACCGGACGTGATTATTGCCCTCGGCGGCGGTTCCCCGATGGATGCGGCCAAAATTATGTGGGTGATGTATGAGCATCCGGAAACTCACTTTGAGGAACTGGCACTGCGCTTTATGGATATCCGTAAACGTATCTATAAATTCCCGAAAATGGGTGTGAAAGCGAAAATGGTCGCGATCACCACCACCTCCGGTACCGGTTCGGAAGTCACTCCGTTTGCCGTCGTGACTGACGATGCCACCGGCCAGAAATACCCGCTGGCAGACTATGCCCTGACGCCGGATATGGCTATTGTTGATGCCAACCTGGTGATGAACATGCCGAAATCCCTTACCGCGTTCGGCGGGCTGGATGCGGTCACCCATGCGCTGGAAGCGTATGTATCGGTACTGGCAAACGAGTTCTCTGACGGCCAGGCATTACAGGCGCTGAAACTGCTGAAAGAGTTCTTACCGGCCAGCTATCACGAAGGCGCGAAAAACCCGGTTGCCCGTGAGCGTGTGCATAATGCCGCAACTATCGCCGGTATCGCGTTTGCCAACGCCTTCCTCGGTGTCTGTCACTCCATGGCCCACAAACTGGGTTCAGAGTTCCATATTCCGCACGGCCTGGCTAACGCCCTGCTTATCTGTAACGTCATTCGTTATAACGCCACAGATAACCCGACCAAGCAGACTGCATTCAGTCAGTATGACCGTCCGCAGGCACGCCGCCGCTACGCGGAAATTGCAGATCACCTGCAACTGAGTGCTGCCGGTGACCGTACTGCGCAGAAAATTGAAAAACTGCTGGTCTGGCTGGATGAAATCAAAGCATCTCTGGGCATTCCGAAATCTATCCGTGAAGCCGGGGTACCGGAAGCCGAGTTCCTGGCGAAGCTGGATAAACTGTCAGAAGATGCCTTTGATGACCAGTGCACCGGTGCGAACCCGCGTTATCCGCTGATTGCTGAATTAAAACAAATTATGCTGGATACATATTACGGCCGTACTTATGACGAATCCGTTCCTGTTGCGGCGCCTAAACCGGTTGCCAAACGAAATGCTAAGAAATAGTCATCAATCCGGTAAATAATAACCGCAAAGCCCTCTCCGGAGGGCTTTTTTATATTTATCCCATAATAATAATTAAATAATTGTCTCTGTATTAACTGCTCTTCACTTTTGATCATGTTTCCCGCTGTCGCCGGTCTTTAATATTTCACTTAATACCGGTCACGAAACTGATGCTGCCACCGCCGCTATTTACCGCGATTTTATCCCTGCTGACTCAAATACCGCCTAATCACTTTCCTGCACAAACTGCTCCCGCTGTTTTTTGATATCCCCGGTAATCCGTAACGGATATAAAAAAACCGGACAATGACGTCCGGTACTTTTTTGTATAACAGAGAGACTTCCCTGTTTTATGACCGATATTCTGCTGCTTTTACTTCACGTATCGCTTCATTGTAATGCTTGCGGCAGACCGATACATATTTTTCATTACCACCGATGTCAATTTGTGCGCCGTCCGCCATGACTCTGCCCTGTCCGTCATAACGTAAAACCCGGCTGGCTTTCCGCCCGCAATAACAAATTGTTTTTAATTCAACTAATTTATCCGCCCACGCCAATAAATAATGGCTTCCGCTGAATAATTCACCTTTAAAGTCTGTGCGTAATCCGTAGCACAGAACAGGAATATCAATGTCATCGACGATATAACACAGCTGTTCCACCTGTGCTTTGGTCAGAAACTGGCATTCATCGATTAATACGCAGTGTACGGGCGCCTGCTGATGTTCACGGATAATAACGGTGCTGACATCAGTCTCAGTACCAAATACCCGTGCATCTGCACTCAGGCCGATACGTGAGGTGACTCTGCTCTGTTCGTAGCGGTCGTCTATCTCTGCGGTAAATATCAGCGTACGCATACCGCGTTCGTTATAGTTATAGGATGACTGCAGTAATGCAGTCGATTTTCCCGCGTTCATTGCGGAGTAATAAAAATAAAGCTGAGCCACCGGCTCTCTCCCCTTACACAATCAAGATCTGCGACAATACTAACACATTAGTGTTAAAAACAGCGCAATCTGTATTTAACACATGCCCGGATCGCATGCTCAATATCCTGAATTCATTGCAACTGTAAATTCACGCAAGGCATGGTTACATGACGGATATTCACTGTTGTTATCAGCAACCCTTCGTTTTATCCTGTTTTTCATTATACCGGGGCCGAAGAATAACGTTTCTTTACATAAGACAAGGTTAAATATAATTTGTATTCCCTACCTCATTTATGAACAATTTTTATGAAGATGCTGAACATCAACGCATTTTTACCCCGTCCCCTTATCAAATTTAAACGAAAACCCAAAAACACCCTTATTATTCCTCAGAAATAATTGCTTTTAAAAAAAATGTGTTTTAACCTTACTCCGAAATTTGCTATTGCAGATTTTTAAATAGCAATCTATTATTAACTATACATCAGCCAACATTTAATTTGAGACCAGGATTATGAGTGAATCTTTGAAGCCATTTAATAATATCCGTACTCTTCGCGCTCAGGCGAGAGAATCCAGCTTAGAAGTTTTAGAAGAAATTCTGGAAAAACTGACTTCTGTTGTAGAAGAACGTCGTCTGGAAGAATCTCAGGCTCAGGCTAAAGAAGAAGAGCGCACCCGTAAATTAGAAGAGTTCCGTCAGCTGCTTGAAAAGCAGAATATCAATCCGGAAGAATTAATTCAGTCTATGGGTACAGGCAAAGCAACACGCAAATCCAAGCGTGCTCAGCGCCCGGCCAAATATGAATATATCGATGAAAACGGTGAAAGCAAAACCTGGACCGGCCAGGGTCGCACACCAGCTGTGATCAAACAGGCTATCGATAACGAAGGCAAATCTCTGAATGATTTCTTAATCAAGTAAGCGATTACACCTGACAAAAAGCCCTTCCCTGAAGGGCTTTTTTTATATCCGCTGATCCGCCGGACAGAAAAAAGGAGGCTTTCGCCTCCTTTTCTATACTTATAACCGTTGCTGTTATTTATTTTTTACCGTGATAAAACGACATATACCAGTCAACAAACTGCTGTACACCGTAATTAACCGGTGTATCCGGTGAGAAACCAATCGTGTTATACAGCTCGCCGGAATCCGCACAGGTGGATAACACATCACCATCCTGCATATCCATATAATGTTTATTGGCTTTAATATCCAGTGCGGTTTCAATCGCCTGAATAAAATCACCCAACCGGGTCGGCTGACCGTTACCGACATTGTAAATTTTGTACGGTGCAGAACTGGCTGATTTCAGTCCCTCTTCCACCGTCCAGTCACTGTCAGCTGCCGGAATCACATTCACCAGACGCACCACCGCTTCAGCAATATCACCGACATAGGTGAAATCGCGCACCATATTACCGTGGTTATAAACATCGATCGGTTTTCCGTCCAGCATGGCTTTAACAAACTTAAATAACGCCATATCCGGACGGCCCCACGGGCCGTAAACCGTAAAGAAGCGCAAACCGGTTGTCGGTAACTGATAAAGATGCGAATAACTGTGAGACATTAGTTCATTGGCTTTTTTCGTCGCCGCATATAACGAAACCGGATGATCCACATCATCCTCAACAGAGAACGGCTGTTTGCGATTCAGTCCGTATACTGAGCTGGAGGAGGAATAAATCAGATGTCCGACGTTATTATGACGGCATCCTTCCAAAATATTCATATGCCCCAGAATATTCGTATCAATATACGCCATCGGATTCTGAATCGAGTAACGCACACCCGGCTGTGCCGCAAGGTGGATCACCCGTTCAAATTTTTGCGCGGCAAACAGTTCACTGACGGCCGTTTTCTCCGACAAATCCATTTTAAAAAACTGAAATTGCGGATGCGGTAATAACAGATCAAGGCGGGCCTGCTTGAGATTAACATCATAATAGTCATTCAGGTTATCGGCACCGACAACCTCGTGCCCCTGCTCAAGCAGGCGCTGCGAGACATGATAACCAATAAAACCGGCCGCACCGGTTACAAGTATTTTCATATTCAGACTCAAATTACCGGATTAATGGAAGCACCACGACCTATACCATAATAGATAAAGCCGCGATTTTCTAAACGTTCCGGGTCATAAAGGTTGCGTCCGTCAAAAATAACCGGCGTTTTCAGGCCTGCTTTGATAACGTCAAAGTCCGGCGCGCGGAAACTCTGCCATTCCGTGCAGATAACCAGTGCATCCGCATTGTGCAGTGCCGCTTCTTTCGTCCCCATCAGTGCCAGGTCATCACGCTGCCCGAAAATACGCTGTGCTTCCTGCATGGCTTCCGGGTCATACGCCTGAATTTTGGCACCGGCTGCCCATAATTCCTGTAACAGGATACGGCTGGATGCCTCACGCATATCATCTGTATTCGGTTTAAAGGAAAGCCCCCATACCGCAAAGGTTTTACCCTTCAGGTTTTCACCGAAATGACGTTTGATAAAGGACGGCAGTTTGTATTTCTGCTGTTCGTTCACTTCTTCCACCGCACGCAGAATGCGCGGCGTAAAGCCGATATGCTCTGCTGTACGGATCAGCGCCTGTACATCTTTCGGGAAGCAGGAGCCGCCGTAGCCGCAGCCCGGATAAATAAAGTGATAACCGATACGGGAATCAGAACCGATACCCTGGCGCACATTCTCAATATCCGCACCCAGCATTTCCGCCAGGTTGGAGATTTCATTCATAAAGCTGATTTTCGTGGCCAGCATGCAGTTTGCCGCGTATTTGGTCAGCTCCGCACTGCGGATATCCATGACGATCATCCGGTCATGGTTGCGGTTAAACGGCTCATACAGTTCACGGATAATATCGACAACACGCTCATTATCACAACCGATAACAATACGCTCAGGACGCATACAGTCAGCAACTGCCGCCCCTTCCTTCAGGAATTCCGGATTGGACACCACGTCATAGGCAATATCCGCACCACGTTCAGCCAGCGCGGCTTTGATGGTGGCATTGACTTTGTCTGCGGTCCCGACCGGTACAGTGGATTTGTCGATAACCACTTTGTAGTCCTGCATATGCTGCGCGATGGTGCGGGCAACGGCGGTCACGTATTGCAGATCGGCTGAGCCGTCTTCGTCAGGCGGTGTGCCGACCGCAATAAATTGCAGTGTACCGTGAGCCACACCCTGTGCCGCGTCGGTGGTAAAGCTTAAACGGCCTTCTTCATAGTTTTTCTTCACCAGCGGCGCCAGGCCCGGTTCAAAAATCGGGATAACACCGTTTTTCAGGTTTTCCACTTTTTTTGCATCAACATCGACACACATCACATCATGGCCGACTTCCGCCAGTACTGTCGCCTGCACCAGGCCGACATACCCGATTCCAAATACGGTTACTTTCATAGTTCACCTATTGCAACAATTATTAATTCTGTAATGTTTTCAGCCAGTCTGAGAATTCACGGCCCAGGTGCTTATGACGCATGCTGTATTCGACAAAGGCTTTCATATAACCCATTTTGTCACCACAGTCATGACTGCGGCCTACCAGGCGGTATGCTTCCACCGGATTTTTTTCAATCAGCATCGCGATCGCATCCGTCAGCTGGATCTCATCACCGGCACCCGGTGCGGTTTTCCCCAGCAGCGGCCAGATATCCTGAGACAGCACATAGCGGCCGACGATAGACATATTTGACGGTGCTTTGGCCGGTTCCGGTTTTTCCACCACCGCAAACATCGGCTTGCTTTCGCCGGCAGCCAGACTTTCACCGTGGCAATCCACCACGCCGTAATTTGACACCATTTCCTGCGGAACAGGATCAACCATGACCTGGCTTGCACCGTGCTCTTCATAACGTGCAATCATTTCTCTGAGGTTGAATTTTGTCAGGTCAGTGCTGTGTTCATCAATGATGACATCCGGTAATACCACCGCAAACGGCTCATCACCAATCATCGGTTTCGCACATAACACCGCGTGACCGAGCCCTTTGGCGATACCCTGGCGGGTCTGCATGATAGTGACATGACGCGGACAGATTGACTGAACTTCTTCCAGCAACTGACGTTTAACGCGTTTTTCCAGGATGGCTTCCAGTTCAAAACTGGTATCGAAATGGTTTTCAATGGAGTTTTTTGATGAGTGGGTCACTAAAATAATTTCGGTGATCCCCGCCGCGATACACTCATTAACCACATACTGGATAAGCGGTTTATCAACCAGCGGCAGCATTTCTTTCGGAATCGCTTTTGTGGCCGGAAGCATACGTGTTCCTAATCCTGCAACCGGGATCACAGCCTTGTGTACCTTATTTTTCTGCACTGACATACATCATCCTCATGCGCATAAACAGAATAAATACGCGATTTATAAAAAATAATGAGTCTGAGTATACCAGCTAATTTTCCGGGATAAATACTCTGTTCCGTGTAAATGCGGTTTAGTGTTAAGAGATGTTTAATATCTGAACGGGTTGGTAAAGTCAGGCAATTATCCCTGATGCGGTCCGGGAGTCAGACTTAATTTAATCTGGCTGCTGCTGTTCCAGATCCGGCATTGCAGATGACGGCTGAATTCGCTTATCTGACTGGAATAAACGGAAGAGAGTGTACCCAGCGGAATCCCCCTGTTAATACGGATCACATGATTATCAGAGCGTAATTCCGCACTGATACCGGCGCTGGATAATAACACCGACTTACGCCGGGTGTGATAATACCCCAGCAGCAGCGGCAGTTGTCCCGGAATACCGGCCTCCTGCAATAAGCGGTTCAGCTTATTCAGGATAGCGGTCATACTCGGTAATCTCCGGTGGTGATTATGAATATAACGTTTAAGCAGATCGTTAAAAATCACGCGGATTAACATCGCCATCAGCGGACCGTTGCCGGTATTCTGACTGATATCAAGGCAATAAAATGCCACTTCATTATCCGAAAATTCAGCTACGTCAAATACCAGCCCGGCCCGGCAGGTATCGGATAATTGCGCGTAGCGGATCTGATAATTTGCCAGCACCTGGCTCGGTGGCGGATTCAGTTGTTTTAATAAACGTAAAACATCATCCACATTATGTTGCAGCTGAGCCCAGATCCCGGAGAGATCATTATTTTCCAGCACGCCCGGTGAGAAAAATGACGGGTACAAATGCGACAGACACAATTTTTTTACTTCTTCCAGCCTGCTCAGCGGCTTTAACAAAACATCCTTTGCCCCCAGGCGCAGCACTTCATCGATATCGGACATTTTTTGTGTCGCGGAAATAACAATCACCGGAACCGCCGGTAATTCAGACTGTAAACGTGCGATAAATTCCGCACCGGTCATCACCGGCATATTCAGATCGCAGAAAATCAGCTCCGGCTGAAAGCCCTCTTCTATATATGCCCATGCCCGGGCACCGTCACCGGCGGAGAGTATTGTGGCACCGAGAAGGCGTAAATAAGATGACAACGCCATATTGAATACCGGGTCGTCATCGATGACTAACAATCGTTTTCCGTCCAGTGCTTGTTTCATCGCATCCTCTTTTCACCCGGCCACACACTACAGATTACCCGGAACACCGGTGATAACGTTGCTCCCGCACTGCTCCTGTGATTAAGGATAGCGTGTGATCTGTATTTCCGGTAGCATCAGAACCCTGTTCCTTACGATTATTTACCCTGAACACATTATTTGATAATTATGTCTCATTTTACAGATAGCGCCCCCTGTCCGTGCGGCAGCGGCGATACATTCGCACAGTGTTGTCAGCCTTATCTTTCCGGTGCACTCAGTGCCCCGGATGCGCGTACACTGATGCGTTCACGTTACAGTGCGTTTGTCACACATAATGCCGATCACCTGATCCGGACATGGTATCCGCCGGAGCGGGCGGAAGCGTTACGGGCAGAACTGATCGCCGGGTTCGGTGAAACGGAATGGCTGGGGCTGAATGTTATTGATTTTCAACCCGGCACCGCACCGGACGAGGCTTTCGTTGAATTTTGTGCTTGCTTTATTGATAAAAAGTCCGAAGATAAACAATTCATTCACGAACGGTCCCGTTTTCGCCTGACTGACGGCTGCTGGATGTACATCGACGGTGTTAAACCTCAGACCGGCCGTAATGCTCCCTGCCCCTGCGGCTCCGGAAAAAAAATACAAAAAATGTTGTGCCTGATACCGGACAGGCACCTCCTGTAAACAAACATCACCGACATCAGTTATTAAGGATCCACACCTTCCATGCAACACCAGACGAGTCAGAGAAAGATTCTGCGAACCATTTGCCCTGACGCAAAAGGTCTTATCGCCAAGATCACCAATATTTGTTACAAGCATCAGCTGAATATTGTCCAGAACAATGAATTCGTTGATCACCGCACCGGGCGCTTTTTTATGCGTACCGAGCTGGAAGGGATTTTTAACGATGAAACCCTGCTGGCCGACCTTGATGATGCTCTGCCGAAAGGCTCCACCCGCGAGTTAACCACTGCCGGACGCCGCCGTATTGTTATTATGGTGACCAAAGAGGCACACTGCCTCGGTGATATCCTGATGAAAAGCGCCTACGGCGGCCTGGATGTCGAAATCGCGGCAGTTATCGGCAATCACGATGTGTTATCTCACCTGGTCACACAGTTTGGTATTCCGTTCCATCATATCAGCCACGACGGGTTAACCCGTGAGCAGCATGATATGCAGATCATTCAGCAGATCGATCAGTATCAGCCGGATTACGTGGTGCTGGCAAAATACATGCGTGTGCTGACCCCGGCGTTTGTTCAGCACTACCCGAACCAGATTATCAACATCCACCACTCCTTCCTGCCTGCCTTTATCGGCGCACGGCCTTATCATCAGGCTTATGAGCGCGGCGTGAAGATTATCGGTGCCACGGCACACTATGTGAATGATAACCTCGACGAAGGTCCGATCATTCATCAGAGCGTGATTAATGTCGATCACACCTACAGTGCCGATGACATGGTAATGGCCGGCCGTGATGTCGAAAAAAACGTACTCAGCCATGCCCTGGGCCGTGTACTGACACAACGTGTATTCGTTTACGGTAACCGTACTGTGATTTTATAACGGCTTAATTGCCTGAAGTTGCACGCATAACGTGCACTTCGGGCAAAAAAACAACGGCCATTCATTTTTTCTCTTTTTTTACTTTACAGCGCCCGCATATTTGCTATTATGCAGCCCGTCCCAAGGCAACAGCTGAACGGACAGACAATTTGATTATTGGTGGGATACCCAAGCGGCCAAAGGGAGCAGACTGTAAATCTGCCGTCACAGACTTCGAAGGTTCGAATCCTTCTCCCACCACCATCTCTCTTCTCTCCTGTTATTTCATATTCTCAATACAATCCATAACCTTATTCAGCACACTCGCATGTGACTTCGATTTGTACAGATAACAATGATTTTCCGCTTCAGTCTGCGACAACGGCAGGAAAATGAGTTCGTCACTGTACGGCAGTGTTTTCGGCTGCTCATCAATAAAGCAGAGATAATCTCCGTCAATCAGCAGATGCAGATAACTGTTCACATTATCAATCAGATGCACATGTTCATGTTTACTTTGCTCATCATGCTGCTGCAGCATTATTTTCAGCAGCGGGCTTTCGTATAACAACGGTTCGCATAACCAAACACAGCTGGATAATAATGTTTGTAAATTATTATCACAGGCCTGGAACAGCGAACGGCGGCAGCAAATTCCGATCTGCCCCTGTGGTAAATGACGCAGCAGTGCAAAACGCTCACTGATAACCGGCTCTGAGGAAAGTATCAGTGTATTTCCCTCAAAATCATTTATTTCATCAATACAATCATAATGGAAACGGAATATATTAATTTGTATACCGGCTTTAAATGCCGCACTATATAACGCACCGATATATTTACTTTTACCCCAGTCATAAAATATATTCACCTTATTACATATCGTTCCGCTGATATGTTTTTTAGTGATCTCTTTTTCCTGCATATAGAGATCTTTAAGGTCATTGTACAGCTCCATACCTTCACGCGTCAGACTCATACCGAATTTTTCACGTTTAAATAGACGCTTACCCAGTGAAATCTCAAAATCCTTGATCGATTTCGCCACCGGCGGTGTTGTCCTGTTCATCACTTTTGCTGCTTTGCTGAGCGAGCCGTATTCAACAACAGCCATAAAGGCCTCTAACTTCCTTGAAAAAAACATAATGTCGATTCCTGTGCTGTAGTAAATAATCAGTTAAATAATTACTTATTGATATGTAACGACTTTATTTCTGGTGTTTTTTTCTTAAACAAAGAGTTAAAATACGATTTTCGTTAAAACTCATACAACAATAATAATACAACATTATATTTTTATTATTCTGTTTTATTAAATTTCATTTTAAAGATTAATACATAAATACAAAAACCTTTCTTCCGATTTTTATTACACCATTTTCATTTCACTTTGCTGAAGCAAGAATAATCATTATTAATGCTGTTTATTTTGTCAATTAAAAATTAAGACATATTAATTCCTGCCGGGCATACCGGTTTTTATTATTCTTCTGACGGGTTACTTTTTTTCTGCAATCTGTTACTCTTTTGTTGTTAACTCATCAACCGGTTGGAATTCTATGAAGTTTGTCTCTTTTAACATTAACGGGTTAAGAGCCCGGCCTCACCAGCTGGAAGCGATTATTGCACAGCATCAGCCTGATGTTATCGGCCTCCAGGAAACCAAAGTTCATGACGATATGTTCCCGCTCGATGACCTGAAACATCTCGGTTACCACATTTTTTATCACGGCCAGAAATCCCATTACGGTGTCGCCCTGCTGACCAAAGCAGAGCCTGTTGCCGTACGCAAAGGCTTCGCAGGGGATGATGAAGATGCCCAGCGCCGTCTGATTATGGCGGATATTGATACCCCGGCCGGGGTACTGACAGTGATTAACGGTTATTTTCCCCAGGGGGAAAGCCGTGATCATCCGCTGAAATTCCCGGCGAAAACCAAATTCTATCAGGATTTGCAGGACTATCTGTCCGGGCGTTCAAATCAGGACCCGATTGTTATTATGGGCGATATGAATATAAGCCCGCAGGATATTGATATCGGAATTGGTGATGCTAACCGCAAACGCTGGCTGAAGACCGGTAAATGTTCTTTCCTTCCGGAAGAGCGGGAGTGGATGGATCGCCTGCTCGGCTGGGGGCTGACTGACACCTACCGCGCCATGTATCCGGATACAGATGACCGTTTCTCATGGTTTGACTACCGTTCCCGCGGCTTTGATGACAACCGGGGTCTGCGGATTGACCTGATTCTGGCAAGTTCCGGGCTGGCGCCGCGCTGTACCGCCACAGGTATTGATTATGAGATCCGTGGTATGGAAAAACCGTCTGATCACGCGCCAATCTGGGCTGAGTTTGATCTGACCCGCTGATACAAAATATCCTGCCAATGCAGGACATTTCAGGCCGTTGACAAACCCGCAGGGGTTGGCGACGACCGGCAGAGGTTGTGAAAATAAACCAGGAAAATCAATTTATTGATTTTCAGCTGATAACACAAAGCAGGAAAAACCACGTTTTATCCTGCTTTGTCAGCAATTTCAAATGTCCCGCCAATGCGGGACATTTTTTATCCTTCTTCCTGCGGCGGCGCTTTTTTCCCGCCGGTCTTTCCTTTACCCTTCGCGGCCGTTTTCCCCTTTCCTTTTGCCCCCGCTTTTTTTGCCTGTGGCGGCGGCGGTAAATCACGGAAAGCGCGGACATTCCGGTTCTGTCTGGCCTGGTTTATCAGTCCGGTCAGCGTTTCGGATAACGGCACCATAAAATCCTGATAGCGATACTGTTTTTCACTGATTTGCGTCAGTGTGGATTCCCAGTGTGCGGTCATATCCGGCAATGTCGCCATTTCCGGCAAAACATGAATCAGCGCCCGTCCCGCCGGTGATGAGTGAATATTCCGCCCTTTTTTGTACAGAAACTCACGGCGGAACAGTAATTCGATAATCCCGGCACGGGTCGCTTCTGTTCCCAGGCCATCTGTTTCACGCAGCACTTTTTTCAGGGATTTATCTTTCACGAACCGGGCAATCCCGGTCATGGCAGACAGCAGCGTGGCATCCGTAAACGGCCTCGGCGGCTGCGTCTGACGCTCCACCACTTCACCGCGCTCGCACAGGAGCTCGTCCCCTTTGGTCAGCACAGGCAGCGGAGTTCCTTCGTTTTCCTCGTCACGCTCTTTGGCGCCCAGCATGGTCCGCCAGCCCGCCTGAGAAAGGAAACGTGCTTTTGCCACAAATTTACCGTTAGCGATATCCAGTTCAATCACACATTTGCGGTATTGCGCATCCGGCATAAACTGCATCAGATACTGACGCGCAATCAGCTCGTAGATATTGGCTTCATTCTCATTCAGCGACACGGAGACCGATTTTGCCGTCGGAATGATGGCATGGTGCGCATCTACCTTTTTATCGTCCCAGCAGCGGTTACGCAGCGAATCATCCAGGTTATCCTGCGGCAGCAGATGCGGGGTATGTACAGAAATGGCGTTAAGTACACTGTGACGCCCGGCAAAATGCTCTTCCGGCAGATGACGGCTGTCCGATCGGGGATAGGTAATCAGTTTGTGGGTTTCATACAAACGCTGGCAGACATCCAGCACCGCCTGGGCACTCAGACCGTAGCGTTTGGCAGCCTCAATCTGTAAAGCGGATAATGAAAACGGCAGCGGCGCGACCTCATTTTCGGTTTTATCCTGAAAATCGGTCACATAGGCCGGCTTACCGGTAATACGGCTGACCACATGTTCCGCCAGCGGCCGGTGGGTCAGACGCCCTTCTTCATCCTGATAGTCCTGACAGGCATCGCTCGGCACCCACATCGCCGTAAAACGCTCATCTGCCGTGGTGACAATATGTGCCCTTACCTCAAAGAAATCCCGCGGCACAAAGTTTTCAATTTCTTCATCGCGACGCACCACCAGCCCGAGTACCGGGGTCTGCACACGGCCGACCGAGAGCACACCGTTATACCCGGCATTGCGGCCGAGAATGGTGTAGGCGCGCGTCATATTGATACCGTAGAGCCAGTCGGCCCGGGATCGCGCCAGTGCTGAAACACACAGCGGGATAAAATCACGGTTGGAACGCATTTTATCCACCGCCCGTGTTACTGCCTGCGGGTTAAGATCATTGACCAGACAACGTTGTACCTGCTGTCGTTTTTCCGGCGGTAACTCCAGGAAATCCAGAACCTCATCCACCAGCAACTGACCTTCGCGATCGGGGTCTCCGGCGTGGATAACTTCGGTTGCGGAACTGAGCAGCGTACCGATAGTGCGCAGCTGTTTCGCTACTGAGTCGCGGGGTCTGAGGATCCATTTTTGCGGGATAATCGGCAGGTCAGCCAGGTTCCAGCGGGCATAACGCGGATCATAAGCATCCGGCTCTGCCTGCTCCAGCAGGTGGCCGATGCACCAGGTCACGCAGTCATTCTGACCGCAGCGGATAAAGCCGTCCCCCCGCTGGTGCGGTTTGGGTAATACATCCGCAATCGCACGGGCGAGGCTGGGCTTTTCGGCAATAAACAAACGCATGTTTATGCGGTGACTTCAATCAGTGCACGGGACGGGTCCGGCTCAGTCAGTTCACCGACCGGGCTTAATGTCAGGCCGTATTTGCGGGCAACTGCTTCCACTTCTTCACGCGCCACCGGGTCGACCGCCAGCAGCAGGCCGCCGGATGTCTGCGGATCACACAGCAGTTTGCGTTGTACATCGGTCATTTCACCGATAAGGTGACCGTAGCTGTCAAAGTTACGCTGTGTACCGCCCGGGCAGCATCCCTGTGCGATATAATCATAGACCCCCGGCAGCACCGGAACAGAATCGGTGTGAATGATGGCCTGCAAACCGGACCCCTGACAAATTTCACTCAGGTGGCCGAGCAGACCGAACCCGGTCACGTCTGTCATCGCTTTTACACCGTCAATTTCAGAGAAATCTGCGCCCGGTTTGTTGAGCTGACACATAGTGTCACGTGCCAGATTTTTATGTTCCGGACGCAGTTTGCTCTGTTTTTCCGCCGTAGTCAGAATGCCGATACCCAGAGGTTTGGTCAGCAGCAGCCGGCAACCGGCTTTCGCACGGTTATTTTGTTTGATTTTGTCTGTCGGTACGATACCGGTGACGGCCAGGCCGAAAATCGGCTCAGGGGCATCAATAGAGTGGCCGCCCGCCAGTGAAATACCGGCATCACGGCAGACCGCACGTCCGCCCTCAATTACCTGCTGTGCAATTTCCGGAGACAGTTTGGCAACCGGCCAGCCCAGGATCGCAATCGCCATAATCGGCTTGCCGCCCATGGCATAAATATCACTGATGGCGTTGGTGGCCGCAATACGTCCGAAATCATACGGGTCATCCACAATCGGCATAAAGAAATCGGTGGTACTGATAATGCCGGTCCCGTTACCGATATCATACACCGCGGCATCATCACGGGACTCATTACCGACCAGCAGATTCGGATCGATAAATTTTGCCTGCTCACTGTGCAGGATGGTATCGAGCACTTTCGGGGAAATTTTACAGCCGCAACCCGCGCCGTGACTGTATTGCGTTAAACGCACCTCTTCTGACATGATAGTCTCCTTGTTAGCGTCAGTCCGCTCAGAAATACGTGACAAACGGTGTCAGATCCGGTGCTGCCACTTTGGCAGGCGCTTTCAGTACCGGGGTGCCGAGATACAGAAAGCCGACAATTTTATCGTGCTCCTCACATCCCAGGCCTTCCCGGACCACCGGATCTTTTGTCCACGCACCGGTACGCCAGATCCCGCCGAAGCCCTGAGCCACAGCAGCCATCTGCATCGCATGAACCGAACAGCCCGCCGCCACAACCTGCTCCCATCCGGGAACTTTATGTTCCGGTTTCACTTTCGCGATAACCGTGATAATCAGCGGCGCACGTAATGGCGCGTTGCGGGCTTTTTCTTCCACTTCCGGCCCGAGCCCGGCTGTTTTTGCCGCATTTTCGAGCAACTGACTGAATTTGGTGATGCCGTCACCCTGCATCACGATAAAATGCCAGGGCTGTAACGCGCCATGATCCGGCGCACGCATCCCGGCATTGAGAATATTTTTTAATGCTTCGCCTTCAGGTGCAGGTGTTGTCAGGCGGGAAGCAGAACGGCGGTTGAGTAATAATGTCAGTGCATCCATCGGTTTTCCCCTTTTTTAGTCGCTAATAAGCTACCACTTTTTTCACTATTTTTAAGGATAGATTGCTTAACTGCTTATATTTTCGGCAATGTGTCGTTTTCAGGCTGACAAATCCGCACATCCTCTTTACGATAGCAGGACATCTTTGTCTTTGGAGCCGTCATGCATACTTTATGGACTATCATTGCCGGAATATTTAAATGGAGCTGGCGAATACTGAATTTTGTGCGTCAGCTTGCCGCCAATGTCCTTTTTATTATTATACTGCTGCTTGCCGCCGGAACCTATGCACTGCTGACTGAGCAGGATGCTCAGGTCAGCCGTGAACCCGGTGCATTATATGTAAATCTCTCCGGCGTTGTCGTCGATCAGCTGACCCGTAACAGTCCGCTGGAAAGCCTTTCACTTCAGCTGCTCGGGGCGTCTTCCGGTCAGTTACAGGAAAACTCCCTGTTTGATGTGGTTGAAACTATCCGTACCGCCGCCACTGACCCGGACATCACCGGAATGATCCTGAAACTGGATGATTTCGTCGGTGCTGATCAGCCGTCACTTCAGTATATCGGCAAAGCCATTACTGAATTCCGCAAACAGGGTAAGCGGGTTTACGCCGTCAGCGGCAACTATAACCAGCCTCAATATTATCTGGCCTCTTATGCAGACAAAATATACATGCCGCCGCAGGGCAGCGTCGGTATCTACGGCTTTGCCACCAATACGCTGTATTATAACGAATTGCTGGAAATGCTGAAGGTGAAAACACATATCTTCCGCGTCGGCACTTATAAATCAGCGGTTGAACCGATGATGCGTAACGATATGTCGCCGGAAGCCCGTGAATCCACACAGCGTTTTATCAGCGTGCTGTGGGATAATTATCTCACTACCCTTGCGGAAAACCGTAAAACCGCCAGGGATACGATTTTCCCGGGCGCACAGCAGATGCTGGCACTGATGAAAGCCGCGAAAGGCGATAATGCCGGTTATGCTGTCACGCAAAAACTGGTCGATGAGATTATGCCGGCCAACGTGTTTGAGGCAGAAATGTCCAAAACATTCGGCTGGGATAAACAAAACAACACCATCAATGCCATTCCGTTTGCCGAGTATGCCAAAAACATGAATATCGGCGTACCGCAGGGTAAAACCACCGGTAATATCGCCGTGATCGTGGTTCAGGGTGCCATCGTTGACGGCCCGGATGCACCGGGAATGGCCGGTGGTGATACCATCGCCGCACAAATCCGTGAAGCCCGTCTGGATCCGGAAATAAAAGCGCTGGTACTGCGGGTGAACAGCCCGGGCGGCAGTGTCACCGCATCCGATCAGATCCGTGCGGAAGTCGCGGCACTGAAACAAAGCGGTAAATCCGTGGTGGTTTCCATGGGCGGACTGGCCGCTTCCGGCGGCTACTGGATTTCAACCCCGGCGAACTACATCATTGCGTCCCCGAGTACGATTACCGGCTCCATCGGTATCTTCGGTGTGGTTACCACGTTTGAAAACACCCTGAGTGAAATCGGCGTACATACCGACGGCGTTTCCACCTCGCCGCTGGCAGATACCAGTGTGACCAAAGCGCTGACCCCGGAATTCTCAGAGCTGATGCAGCTTTATATCGAAAACGGGTACAGTAATTTTATTAACCTCGTTGCCAAATCACGCCATAAAACACCGGAAGAGGTGGATAAAATTGCCCAGGGTCGTGTCTGGGTCGGTACGGATGCCAAAGCTAACGGTCTGGTTGATAAACTCGGTGATTTTGATGACGCCGTCGCCAAAGCGGCAGAGCTGGCCTCTGTTGAGCAGCCGGTTCTCAACTGGATGCAGCCGGAAATGACCTTTATTGACAAACTGCTTGCGGAAACCGCCGGAAATGTGAAAGTCACCCTGCCGTCTTCCCTTCAGGGACTGATCCCGGCTCCGGTCGGTGCACAGCTGACACAGCAGGCATCCTTTATGAAAATGCTGACTGATCCGCAGTACCGTTATGCGTTCTGCTTAAATTGCACCAATATTCAATAAGTTTTATTCTTTACTCTCAGAAGCCTGTTCGTGACGAACAGGCTTTTTTTTATTTCTGAAGCCCCTATAATTTCCTTCCCTGTACTCATCGTTAAGAGCAGTAACATGCAAAAGAAATCCATTTATGTGGTCTATACCGGCGGGACTATCGGTATGCAGCACTCGGCGCAGGGCTATATCCCTGTATCCGGCCACCTTCAGCGCCAGGTAGCCAAAATGCCGGAATTTTTCCGTCCGGAGATGCCGGATTTTACCATTACCGAACACCAGCCGCTGATTGACTCATCCGATATGACGCCGGATGACTGGCAGTGTATCGCGGATGATATCAAAGCCCAGTATGACCGTTATGATGGTTTCGTTATCCTGCATGGTACGGATACCATGGCGTTTACCGCCTCCGCACTCTCCTTTATGTTTGAGAATCTGACCAAGCCGGTCATTGTGACAGGGTCACAAATTCCGCTTGAAGCGCTGCGCTCTGATGGTCAGATCAATCTGCTTAATGCCCTTTATCTGGCGGCTAATTATCCGGTTAATGAAGTGGGATTATTTTTTAATAACCGGTTATACCGGGGTAACCGCACCGTCAAAGCACATGCCGACGGCTTTGCGGCTTTTACTTCCCCGAACTACCCGCCACTGATGGAAGCCGGGATTAATATCCGGAATCTCAACACCCACCCGCTGCCGCAGAACACCGCACCGTTCACACTGCATAACATCACTCCGCAGCCTATCGGCGTGGTAACGGTGTATCCGGGGCTGTCAGTCGATGTGGTCAATAACATTCTGCAGCAGCCGGTAAAAGCACTGATTATCCGCTCTTACGGCGTCGGTAACGCCCCTCAGCATCCGAAACTGCTCACCGCTCTGCGGGAAGCTACCGAACGCGGTATCATTGTGATCAACCTGACACAGTGTATTTCCGGCCGTGTCAATATGGGCGGTTATGCCACCGGTCATGCCCTGGCGGAAGCCGGTGTGATCAGCGGTTTTGATATGACCTTCGAGGCGGCGCTGACCAAGCTGCATTATCTGCTCAGTCAGGATTACACCAGCGACGAAATCCGCATTCTGATGCAGCAGGATCTGCGCGGTGAGCTGAGCTATAACGATAACTGAGGAGTCTGCAATGAAACCGGCACTGCTTCTGGTGGATATCCAGAATGATTTTTGTCAGGGCGGCAGTCTGGCTGTCTGCGACAGTGATACCGTGATCCGCACAGCAAACCGGATGATAACCCGCTGTCAGCAGCAGGGTATCCCTGTGATCGCCAGTCAGGACTGGCACCCGGCAAACCACCTCAGCTTCGCGGTCAATTCCGGGACAGTAATTGGTGAATGCGGTGAACTGAACGGACTGCCGCAGGTCTGGTGGCCGGTACATTGTGTGCAGAACACGGCGGGAGCTGATTTTCATCCTGACCTGAATAAACACGGCATCACCCATATTATTTATAAAGGTGAAAACCCGGCGGTGGACAGCTACAGCGCGTTTTATGATAACGACCACCGGGAGCCGACCGCCCTGCTGCAACTGCTGGCAGAACAGCACATCACACATCTCGCGGTGCTGGGAATCGCCACAGATTACTGTGTGAAATTTACGGTGCTGGATGCACTGGCGGAAGGATTTGCCGTCACCGTGATTACGGACGGGTGCCGGGGGGTTAATTTACAGGCAGAAGACAGCCTCAGGGCACTTACAGAGATGGAAAACGCCGGAGCGGTTTTGCAGACAGCGGCTCAGTTCTGCGGCGAAGACAGACCATAAAAATCATGACGGGACAGTCAATACTGTCCCGTTTTATCTTCAGTCCTGCGGCTTCAGTGTGGCGAGGTGTGTGTCGGTAAACAGCGCTTTCAGTTCCTGTTTGCTTTTCAGACTGATCTCCCCGTCAGTACCGACCGTCATATGTGCAGGGTCGGCATTATGCCGGGACTGCCATAACATCACCAGTTGCAGACTGCTGTTTTTCTGGGATTCCGTCAGTGGTACACCGTCCGCCCATTTACCCAGTTCAACCGCTGTCACCAGGCGTCCGTATACGTCCGGCGTCATGGCAGACAATAAATCATCAATTTCCATACTCTTCCTTCCCCGAAAGCATCTGATTTTACGTTTTTATCACATCAGAAGCTGAATCGTTTTTTCTGTCGTTATACAAATGTTAAATTTCAATATAACCAAACTAACCGTTTGTTATCGCTTTTGTTTTTTCATCTTCAAAACTCAGGGATGCTGAATTAATACAATAACGCTGCCCTGTCGGAGCCGGCCCGTCAGGAAAAACATGCCCCAGATGCGCATCACAATGACCGCAACGGGTCTCAATACGATGCATGCCATGTGAGGTATCGTCAATATACCGGACTGCACTTTTGCTGACCGGTTCATAAAAACTCGGCCAGCCGCAACCGGCATCAAACTTTGTATCCGAATAAAAAAGCGGAGAACCGCAACAAATACAACGATATACCCCCTGTTTCTCATTATAGAGCAGGCGGCCGGTAAACGGGTGCTCAGTTCCCGCTTCCTGTGTGACATAGCGCTGAATCTCTGTCAGCTCAGCGGGTGTATCCCGCTTTTTATCAGTCCCGGACATAGCTGAATCCTTATCATTATTGTGCAGGGTCAGTCAGAATACAGAATAACAAAAAATTAACATCAAATGACCGGATGTTATTCTAAACTTGTCATGTCAGCATTGACACCACTTATTTGTGATATTCTTCACATTTATGCCCCATACACGCTGTCTTTATTCCGGTAACTCCCGATAATAGCGGCGACAAATTTACTGAAAGTGGCGATTTGTTGAGCAGATCAAATGTTAAATGACATTAATTGACACGATTCCGCTTGACGGCTGGCAAGGTTTTGGTAACTTTAGTAGCAACTTTAATTCACTAACAAATAGCTGGTGGTAATACTATGACTATCAAAGTAGGTATTAATGGTTTTGGTCGTATCGGCCGTATCGTATTCCGTGCTGCACAAGAGCGTTCAGATATCGAAATCGTTGCAATCAACGACCTGCTCGATGCAGATTACATGGCATACATGCTGAAGTACGACTCAACTCACGGCCGTTTTAACGGAACCGTTGAAGTGAAAGATGGCCATCTGGTTGTTAATGGTAAAACTATCCGCGTTACCGCCGAGCGTGACCCTGCAAACCTGAAGTGGAACGAAGCCGGTGTTGATATTGTTGCTGAAGCAACCGGTCTGTTCCTGACTGACGAAACTGCACGTAAACACATCCAGGCAGGCGCGAAGAAAGTTGTTCTGACCGGCCCTTCCAAAGATGCAACCCCGATGTTTGTTATGGGTGTTAACCACAAAGATTACGCGGGCCAGGAAATCGTCTCTAACGCATCCTGTACCACTAACTGCCTGGCACCACTGGCAAAAGTCATCAACGACAAGTTCGGTATCGTTGAAGGTCTGATGACCACTGTTCACGCCACCACCGCCACTCAGAAAACCGTTGACGGTCCTTCACACAAAGACTGGCGCGGCGGCCGCGGCGCATCCCAGAACATCATCCCGTCTTCTACCGGCGCAGCAAAAGCAGTGGGCAAAGTTATCCCTGCACTGAACGGTAAACTGACCGGTATGTCTTTCCGTGTTCCTACCCCTAACGTTTCTGTTGTTGACCTGACTGTCCGTCTGGAAAAATCAGCAACCTACGCTGAAATCTGCGAAGCAATCAAAGCGGCTGCAGCAGGCGAACTGAAAGGCGTGATGGGTTACACCGAAGATGACGTGGTTTCCACTGACTTCAACGGCGAAGTACTGACTTCTGTGTTCGATGCCAAAGCCGGTATCGCACTGAACGACAACTTTGTGAAACTGGTTTCCTGGTATGACAACGAAACCGGTTATTCTCATAAAGTTCTGGATCTGATTGCACACATCTCCAAATAAGTCTGCACTCTGCTATCCTCACAAAGAGCCGCTTTTGCGGCTCTTTTGTTTTGTGGTAAACAGTCGTAAAGTACAGAGTAAATGTCCTGTTTTTATTACAAAAGGGTAAATTATGATTGAGCGCCTTCTTGCGTTACCGGTTACCAGTCCGATCACCCCTTCGCTGTCTCAGCGTCAGATCGGGGATCTGCCGGTTATTGTGATCGACCATCCGAAAGTCCGTGCGGCCGTCAGTTTTCAGGGAGCACAGGTACTGGCATGGCAGCCGGCCGGTTCAGAACAGCCGGGGTTATGGCTCAGTGAGAACAGCGCATTTGCCCCGGGCGTGGCTGTCCGCGGCGGGATACCGATCTGCTGGCCGTGGTTCGGCCCTGTGCAGGCCCCCTCTCACGGTTTTGCCCGCATTATGCAGTGGGAGTTCACCGCCCATAATGAAAATGAAGAAGGTGTATTTCTGACCTTTACCCTGCGCGACAGTGCGGAAACCCGCAAAATATGGCCGCATGAATTTACGCTGATCGCCCGTATCCGTCTGGGAGAAACCTGTGAGGTTGAACTGGAAGCCTACGGTCAGTATCAGGCAACTGCTGCACTGCATACCTATTTTACTGTCGGGGATATTGCGCAGGTCAGTGTCAGCGGGCTGGGTCAGCATCTGCTGGATAATCTGTCACAGCGCGAAGAGTATACGGAAGAGACAAAACTGGTGTTCAATGGCCGTACAGACCGTATCTATACCGAGCCGGAGCAATCCACGTATATTCACGATAAAAAATTAAAACGTCATATTGAAGTGGTGCACTTCCATCACAGTGATGTGGTCTGTTGGAACCCGGGCGCGGCATTATCCGCCTCAATGGCCGATATGCCCGATGACGGCTATAAAACGATGGTATGTGTCGAAAGTGCGCGGATTAACCGCCCTATGGCACCGCAGGGCGATAAACCATCGCATCTCTCTGTCCGTATCCGCCTGAACCCGAAAATCGGCTGACGGGCTGTTCAGGGGCTTATAAAGCCGGTGAATGGTTACCGGCTTTTATATACCGTTGTCAGCAGCGGTGAATCAAACATCGCCACCGGTGAAATCACCGTTTCGTTCAGCGGAATATGCTCTCCGTACCGTTCTTTCATCTTCGCCTGTACTTCCGGTGACGATAAATCAAACTCCCGCAAAGTCTGTAACTGACCGACTTCTGTATTCAGGGCATTTTTATAGATTTTCCAGACCAGTTCAGAACAGTAAATCCGCTCATCATCCCATGAAAAGGTCAGATCATAAGGCCGTGACTGATAATGAAGTGCCTGCCGGTATAACTGCTGTTGCTGTGATGCACTCAGCGGCTTTTTCAGCCGTTTCACCACATAACGGCTGGCGGTGCCGCGTGCAATCCACTGTGCCGGCGGTGTAAAGCGGACAGTTTTTGCCGCCTCATACACATACGGTTTTCCGTCACGCAGCAGAATAATGCCCATATGGCTGTATACCGAACCGGTCGCTTTTTGAATGGCAAGGCTCTGAGAAGAGCGCGAGGTATGAAAAATAATATCACCCTGCTGCGGCTGCCAGGCATATACCGCAGGCACCGCGCAACAGAGCAATATCAGAAAATAACGCAATACTCTGACCACAAAAACCTCCGGCAGGGTTTCAGCCATAAAAAAACTGCACCGGACAACAGTCAGGTGCAGTTCTGTTATACCACTGAATTATCAGAAAGTATAAGTTACGCCCGTCCACAGGATAGAGGTGTATTTTTTATCCACCATCGGGCTGTCTTTGGCTTCGCTTGGTAACAGGTCGATACGGCCCATCGCGAAGGCAGACCAGTTTTCATCAAACTGATAATGACCGGTGACTTCAATGTACGGTGTCCAGCTGCTGCCCGGACGGTATTCATCCAGACCGCTGCGGCGGGATTCTGAATCGGTGATCCCGTATTCATAACGGTTCTGTTTTTCACTTGACCAGATAACACCGACGCCCGGCTGAACAGACCATGAGTCACCTTCAAATCCGTAGAGATATGCGGCATCAAAACGCATACCATCACTTTTACCCAGGATATCCCCGGAGAAGTTGGTACGCAAAGTACCCCACTCTTCGTGATGGCGGTAGCTAAACCCGGCCATCGCCGTATCGCGGCGGTTATCCAGCTTGCGCATACGGGAATCTTTATTATCTTTGGCACGGTATGCCTGCGGATAGTAGAACAGGTCAACGGACAGCTGATCTTTTTTGTCATTCCACAGATAATAACCGGTCGCTAATGTATGAAAATAAAAGTTCTTACCCTCATAGTTAACCATCGGAACCGGCATAAACTTGTCAGAGGATTTTGTACCGCGGTATGCCTGCTCCTGATACAGAACAGACGCACCGACAGACCATTTTCCGTCGTCTGCAAAGGCAGAGGCTGACATGATCGTTAACATTCCGAGGCTGACCAGGCCGGCTGATTTCTTATGCATTATCATTTCCTGAGTTAAATTCATGTGCAAATCACCGCAACAAATGTTCGCGGGGCGAATATATTACGGTGAATGATAATTCAGCGATGACAAAAATTACAAATATTTACTGTGCCAAATTGTGCCGCCGGTTTCAGTGACCTAATGCGATTGCTGCGATCAGCGCCTGTCCGGCCGCTATCCCGCCGTCCCCGCACGGCAGTTGCCGGGGTTCGAGTACCTGTCTGTTATTTAATCCGCTCTTAATGAAACGACGCAGCAGGCGGTTATTAAATACGCCGCCGGAGAGTACAACCGTATTCGTCTTCCGCCGGGTTGCCGTATCATCGGCCAGCCCCGCAAATGTATTCGCCAGCAGCACATGAAAACGGAATGCTCTTTCCGGTACGGTCAGCGTCTCATCCGCCAGCATCTGCCAGAGCGGACGTAAATCAATGATGTTATCCGTCGTCAGCGGTAATGTGTCACCGGTAGTAAGTGCATCCTGATTGTGACACTGTAACGCACAAACTTCCAGCGCACAGGCCGCTTCCCCTTCCCAGCTTATCTGATCAGCTGTCAGCCCGAGTGCACAGGCGGCGGCATCAAACAACCGCCCGCAGGAAGAGGCTTTCGGTGCGTTAAGATCCTGTTCAATCGCTTTGATCAGTAATGACGTATTTTTTCCGGCCAGCCGGGCGGCCAGTGGTGACGATGACCATAGTCCGGCGTGATGCAGATGTGCCAGCAGATTACGCCACGGCTGTACCGCGGCTTTATCACTGCCGGGTAAACTCACTGCCGGTAACCCGCCGGTGCGGATCATCTGCCGGTAATCACCCGCCAGAATTTCCCCGCCCCATAATGTATCATCCGCACCGTATCCGAGACCATCCAGCGCGACCCCCGCCACTTCGCCATCTTGCGGACGCCAGCCGTGCTCTGCCAGACAGGCAGCAATATGGGCGTGATGATGGTAAACCGGAATAAACGGCACCCCGAGTGCCTGCGCCATCGCAATGCCCTTCTGATGGCTGATATAGCCCGGATGAGCATCCCCGGCGATCGCCTGCGGCCGGATCTGATAAATCTGTTCAAACAGTGTCAGAGACGCTTCAAGTTGCCCCTGTACAGAGAGATCGGACAAATCGCCCAGATGCGGTCCGGTAATTATCTGATGGTGATGCAGCAGACAGAAGGTATTTTTCAGATCACCGCCCAGCGCCACTACGGCAGGCGGATTTTGGCCTGTCACCGCACTGACGTCGATTGCATCCGGCACATAGCCGCGGGCACGCCGTATCACCTGAATATCACCGGACTGATAACGGACGATTGAATCATCCGCACGCTGAATAATCTCGCGGTTATGCAGGAGAAAAGCATCCGCAATGGTACTGAGTTGTTCAAATGCCGCCGCGTGATCCAGCGCCGGTGTATGGCCCGATGCGTTACCGGACGTCATAATCAGCGGGCGCTGAATATCATGCAATAACAGATGCTGTAACGGATTAGAGGGCAGCATAATGCCGGTTTCACACAATCCCGGCGCGACCAGCGGTGATAATGCGGCAGACAGACCCGGTTCATCGGTCAGCACAATCGGTGCTGCCGGGCTTTTCAGTAAGGTTATCAGGCCGGCGTCCGGCTGGTGTTCTGCGCATTCCGCCAGCCAGTCAACAGACGGGATCATCACCGCAAACGGCTTGGCGGGCCGGTGTTTGCGGGCTCTCAATGCAGCCACCGCATCACTGTTTTGAGCATCCGCCACCAGATGAAAACCACCCAACCCCTGCATCGCCAGAATTTTTCCGTCTTTCAGTAAGTGGACAGCAGCTGATAATGCATCATCAAAACGGGCAGTAATCTGCTGCTGCGGATCAGTCAGCCAGATATGCGGACCGCAATCCGGACAGGCGTTGGGTTGGGCATGAAACCGGCGATCTGCCGGGTCACCATATTCATGCTGACACACCGGACAAAACGGAAAAACTGACATGGCTGTATTCGGACGATCATACGGCATCCCGCGGATAATCGTAAAACGGGGTCCGCAATGCGTGCAGTTAATAAAGGGATAGCGGTAACGGCGGTTTTCCGGATCAAACAATTCACGGAGGCAGGCATCACATGTGGCTGCATCCGGTATAATCTCCGTATCCATTTCACCCTGCCCGCTGGCCGTAATGGTGAATGCCGCCGGACACCGTTCAAAAGTATAATCCTGCTGCCCGATATGGTCGATTCTTGCCAGCGGCGGACACTGAGCCTGTAACCGGCGGATAAAACCGGCGATATCCGCATCTGCGGGCAGGTGAATAAGCACCCCTTCACTGTCATTGCTGACATCCCCGCACAATCCCATCTGATGGGCTATCTGCCAGACTGCCGGACGAAACCCGACCCCCTGGACTTTTCCCTTCACCCGGATTTCCACACCCGCCCGCATAACGCACTCCTGACTGATTTCAACCGCCACAGTTTACTGCGCTCCTGGTGGCCGGGTATTTATCAGGATCATAAAAACAGCCGGAAAGACGTATAATTACCCGGCGGTGACCACAGGTACCCGCCGTGCCAGTGCCGTCAGCAGTTCGTAGCCGATAGTCCCGGCATATTGCGCGACATCATCCACCGGAAGATTAGCACCCCACAATTCAACCGGTGTACCGATATCCGCTTCCGGACAATGGGTGATATCCGCCGTCAGCATATCCATAGATATGCGTCCGGCCAGCGGGCAGTGCTGACCGGCAATCCATACCGGGGTGCCATCCGGCGCATGGCGCGGATAACCATCGGCATAACCGCAGGCGATAGTGGCAATCCGCATGGGTTTCTGTGCGGTAAAACGGCTTCCGTAACCGACGGTTTCACCAGCCTCAATATCATGAACAGCAATAATTTCGCTGCGCAGTGTCATCGCCGGTTTCAGGCCGAACTCTGCAATATCCGCACTGTTACCGCTCGGTGATACACCGTAAAGGATGATGCCGCAGCGTACTTCATCTGCACGGACTTCCGGCTCCCACATCGCCGCTGCGGAATTTGCCAGGCACTGCGGTAAATTCAGCGAACTGAACAGCGCAATACGCGACATCTGCTTACGTATCCCGGCAGTTAAATCCGCATCAGCAAAATGGCTCATCAGTGTGATACTGCCGACCTGCGGCAGGGCTTTCAGACGCTGGAGTGCATTCAGATACGCCGCCGGTGAAAAACCCAGCCGGTTCATCCCGCTGTTCAGTTTCAGATACACATTCAGAGGATGAATAAACGTTGCTTCCTCAATGGCATTTATCTGCCATTCACTGTGTACCGATGTTGATAACTGCAAATGGTCAATCAGAGACAGATCCTGCGGCTGAAAAAATCCCTCCAGCAGCAGAACCGGTTTTTGCCAGCCCAGTTCCCGGACTTTCGCCGCCTCACTGAAATCCAGCAGCGCAATGCCCTCCGCCTGTGCCAGAGCAGGAAAAATCCGCTCAATGCCGTGTCCGTATGCGTCTGCTTTCACCACCGCCCACATCCGGGACGGACTGACCCGTTCTTTTACCTGAGCCAGGTTATAGCGGACCGCTTCACTGTCAATCACTGCCTGTATCGGACGAGGCATACCATCACCATTCCTTATTATTTTATTCAGGCCGTATGCAACTGCTGCGGGATCACCAGCCGGGTTTTAAACCCGTTCAGGTAACGGGAAACCGCGAGATCATCCGCACGGATAGCCGGTTTGTCACCGGACATAATATCGGCGAGCAACTGCCCGCTGCCGCAGGCCATTGTCCAGCCAAGCGTACCGTGTCCTGTGTTGAGGAACAGATTGCTGTACGCGGTCGGGCCGACAATCGGTGTACCGTCCGGTGTCATCGGGCGCAGACCGGTCCAGAACGTTGCTTTGCTGATATCCCCGCCGCCGCCGTAAAGATCCTGAACCACCATTTTCAGTGTTTCGCAGCGCCGTTTGACAATATCCAGATTAAAACCGACCACTTCCGCCATGCCCCCGACACGAATACGCTGATCAAAACGGGTTACAGCGATTTTGTAGGTTTCATCCAGCACAGTCGATGCCGGAGCGCGGCTTTCATCAATGATCGGCATAGTCAGCGAATAGCCTTTCAGCGGATACACCGGAATGGCGATGTGTCCGTGCAGTAATTTGGTGGAATATGACCCCAGCGCCACCACATACTGATCGCCGGTGATCACTTCCTCATCACAAATCACCCCGCTGACTCGGTCACCGCTGAATTGCAGACGGTGGATATTCACGCCGAAACGGAATTTCACCCCTGCCTGCCGCGCCATCTCCGCCAGACGTTTGGTAAAGAGATTACAATCCCCGGTTTCGTCATTCGGCAGTTGCAGGCCACCCGCCAGTTTATGTTCCGCATGAGCCAGCGCCGGTTCCGCCTCATGCAGTTCGCGGGCACTCAGCAGGCGGTACGGCACCCCTTCCTGTTTCAGTACAGCAATATCATTGGCGGCGTTATCCAGTTGTTTCTGCGTGCGGAACAGTTGTAATGTGCCGCCCTGACGCCCCTCATACTGTATTCCGGTTTCTGCGCGCAATGCTTTCATGCAGTCGCGGCTGTATTCGGCAATCCGTACCATACGGCTTTTATTCATTACATAATAATCAGCACCGCAATTACGCAGCATCTGCCACATCCAGCGCAACTGGAACAGCGAACCGTCCGGCCTGATGGCCAGCGGCGCATGCTTTTCAAACATCCATTTCACGGCTTTCAGCGGTATACCCGGCGCGCCCCACGGAGTGGCATAACCGGGGGATATCTGACCGGCATTACCGAAGCTGGTCTCCTCCGCCGCGGCCGGTTGCCTGTCGATGACAGTCACATTGTGCCCTTTCTGCGCGAGATACCAGGCGGTTGTGACACCGATAACACCACTTCCCAGGATGACAATGTTCATATTGCTGCCTTTTATTTAATCTAACATTAGCATCAGCATAATATTTCAGAAACATTTTGCCAACATAGCGGAATCCCCTCATGTCATATTAAGTCTGTTTCTTTGCAGCCGGTCACAAAACCGTGTTTTTTTTAATCACTTAACTCATTAATTAAATGATTCTTTTATCTGAAAATTGTTTTATTATCTTGTAATACAAGAGTTTGTTAAATAGTATGCCCACTATCTGTCACAGGCACCGCTGTGAACTCATCGCGAAACGCAACCGGACTCCCGTCTTTGTTGCCGATGACACCAGACTGAATAAATAACCTGTATATTTTTGTTATGACAGTTATTTATCAGAATCACTTCCTTATTTTTTATGCCTTCCGGCATATTTTCCGGTTAATGACAATGAATATTAAAAATCAACGCAAAAACATTACCACTTTACCCGGCGGCCGCCGCTTCAGCTGGTATGATTCCGGTCCGGAAACCGGTATTCCGGTTGTATTCTGTACCGGCGCAGGCATGAGCGGCTCGCTAGGATTTGGTATTGCACACCTTGAACATGAAAATATCCGGCTGATCACCCCGGATCGCCCCGGACTGGGTGATTCTTCTCCTGATGCCGGAAAATCCCTGAAGTCCTTTGCCGCGGATGTCACGTTTCTGATGCAGTCACTGGGGTATCCGCGATTCCGTGCAGCCGGATTCTCTCAGGGCGCGGTTTATGCCATGGCGCTGGCCTGTTATGCGGACGTTTCCGCGCTGGCGCTGATCTCAGGACAGGATCAGTTCGGTTACCCTGCAACACAGGCCCTGTTATCTGCGGATGTGATTGAGATGCAGACTCACGCAAGAACGCAGCCTGACGGGTTCGCGGCATGGGTGCGGGACAATATCACCGCAGACTGGCTGATGAATTTCATCCTGAATTACAGCGGGGAAACGGATCTGGCCGTTTATCAGGCAGCGGATTTTTTACCGGCTTACCGGCAATGTATGGCGGAAGCATTTTCTCAGGGAAATGAAGGCTATACACAGGATCTGCTGCTCGCTATGCAGGAGTGGGGATTTACACCGGAACACATTACCTGTCCGGTTTCCCTGTGGTACGGTGAAAAAGACACCAGCACCGTACACTCCCCGGATGGCGGTAAAATCCTGGCCGGACGTTTTCCCCGGGCGGAACATCATCTGTTTGCGGAAGAAGGCGGTTCCCTGCTCTGGACACAGTCACAGGCGATATTGCAGGCACTGGCCCGCTGACAATAAAAAACCGGCGCAGTTTTGTTCACTCCGCCGGTTTTATTATGTTCAGCCTGTGTTACTGCGGATTCAGATCCTGCACGATGCCGCTCTGCATCGTCTGCCAGATAGTGCCGCTCTCTTTACCGTAGCTGCGGACACAATCCAGTACCTTATCATAAGCCTTTTCACGGCACAGACCGGTCAGTTGCCGGTAAAAATTACGTGCCAGTTTACGGGCTTCCGGGCTCGCAAAATAGAAACGTCCGACACGGGTATATAACCCTTTCAGTCCGTTAAGAATAAGACCGTAAATCGGGTTACCGGAAGCAAAAGCCAGACCGCGGAATACATCATAATCATACTGACTGAAGGCATCAGAGTTATCATCCGGCTCATTTTCCGCACTGAGGATTTCCAGTGATTGCTCCGGGTTATTGCGAAACGCGGTACGGATAAAAATAGACGCAATGTTTGTCCGGGCGGCCAGCAGATTCTCAATCAGTTTCGGCGCACTTTCGTGATCGAGACGGGCGATCGTTTCCAGGATATTCAGCCCGGAGGTTTCCCAGAAATTATTAATTTTTGTCGGCTTACCGTGCTGAATGGTCAGCCAGCCATCTCTGGCAAGGCGCTGTAACACTTCACGCAGTGTCGTACGGGTCACACCAATCAGTTCGGATAATTCACGCTCTGCGGGTAAAATAGAGCCCGGCGGGAAACGATTATTCCAGATACTTTCAATAATATACTCTTCTGCAAACCCCGCAGGGCTCTGCGCCTTGATTACCATAGGTGACTTCGTCCAAAGCAATTAATTAACCTTCCAATTATCCGGATGATAACAGAATGCGGCGCCACGATATAGCAATCAGCTTGCGAAAGAGTGAATCCGGTCATAAATCATAATGGTGCAACCGGTAACCATCAGTTGATTTAAATTCTTAATAAATTCAGAATACCGGCGTAGTATAAAGCACTGTAGTTATACGCGGATCGTTTTTTCACCCCCCTGCGGAGGACACACAGCAATAATGGAAATATCAATGCGGCAGGCCTTCCTGAAGAACTTCATGGGTCACTCCCCTGACTGGTATAAGCTTGCTATTATTCTTTTTTTAATTATAAATCCGGTTGTTTACTTCTTTATTGACCCTTTTACCGCCGGCTGGCTGCTGGTAATTGAATTTATTTTTACCCTTGCGATGGCGCTGAAATGCTATCCGCTGCAACCCGGCGGTCTGCTGGCGATTGAGGCGGTGCTGATCGGAATGACATCACCGGCGCAAATCAGCCATGAGATAATGAATAACCTTGAGGTTATCCTGCTGCTGATCTTTATGGTTGCCGGGATTTACTTCATGAAGCAGCTCCTGCTGTTTCTGTTTACCAAACTGCTCCTTTCTATCCGGTCCAAACGCGCGCTTTCACTTGCGTTTTGTCTGGCCAGCGCATTTTTATCCGCGTTTCTGGATGCACTGACGGTCATTGCCGTCGTGATCAGTGTGTCCGTCGGGTTCTACGCGATTTATCATCAGTATGCCTCTTCGGGAAAAGAAACGGTCACTCTCAGTGATGACGGATTTATCGACAGCACCGAAAAACGCCAGACGCTGGATCAGTTCCGCGCTTTCCTGCGCAGCCTGATGATGCATGCCGGTATCGGTACTGCTCTGGGCGGCGTGATGACCATGGTGGGTGAACCGCAGAACCTGATCATTGCCAAACATGCCGGATGGGATTTCGTGAATTTCTTCCTGCGCATGGCGCCGGTGACTATTCCGGTATTTGTCTGTGGTCTGCTGGTCTGTTATCTGGTGGAACGCTTTAAACTGTTCGGTTACGGTGCGGAACTGCCGGAACGGGTCAGAGCCGTACTTGAGGATAATGCACAAAAATCCGCGGCACGCCGGACCAAACAGGAAAAAATGCAGCTGATCGTTCAGGGCCTTATCGGTATCTGGCTGATCACCGCACTGGCCTTTCATCTGGCTGAAGTCGGGCTGATCGGTTTGTCTGTCATCATTCTCGCGACCGCATTTTGCGGGATCACCGAAGAGCATGCTCTGGGTGAAGCCTTTGAGGAAGCACTGCCGTTTACCGCCCTGCTGACCGTGTTCTTCTCTGTTGTCGCGGTGATTGTTGATCAGAAATTATTCACACCGTTTATCCAGTTCGTTCTCAGTTCAGATCCGTCCTCGCAGCTGTCGCTGTTCTATCTGTTCAACGGCCTGCTCTCGGCGGTATCAGATAACGTCTTTGTCGGCACGGTGTATATCAATGAGGCGATGACGGCAATGAAAGCCGGACTGGTATCCTATACACAGTATGAATATCTGGCTGTCGCTATCAATACCGGGACAAACCTGCCGTCAGTGGCAACACCAAACGGTCAGGCTGCGTTCCTGTTCCTGCTGACTTCGGCACTGGCTCCGCTGATCCGCCTTTCCTACGGGAAAATGGTGATCATGGCCCTGCCTTACACCATAGTGATGACGCTGGTCGGTTTCTTCGGCGTTGAATTATGGCTGGTGCCGGTTTCAGAATGGATGGCTGCGAATGGTGTGATCACACTGCCGTAACCACGTTTTTACATTGCACTAACCGGAATAACCGTGTTATTCCGGTTTTTTTGTTTCTGTCAGTGACAAAAGCGGAAAAGGGATGCGTCGCTGTAATTTTTATCGTACAGTCGCTGCGTTAGTCTGTTTCTTCTTAATCGGATAAACCGGATACAATTATGCTGACTTACCTTTATGAGTGTTCGCGGGGCCGCAGTGCATGGTTTTTACTGATGATTTCCGCACTGGCGCTCGACGGTATCGCCCTGTTCTTTCAGCACGGAATGGGATTACAGCCGTGTGTGATGTGTATTTATGAACGTATCGCTGTTCTGGGTATCGCGTTTGCCGGTTTTATCGGCTGGATAGCGCCGCGCAGCGTCATTATCCGCTGGCTGGCCATTGCCCTGTGGATTTACAGCGGTATTGCCGGATTACAGTTGTCATGGGAACACACCATGATCCAGCTCTACCCGTCCCCGTTCAATACCTGTGATTTCTTTGTGAATTTCCCGGAATGGCTGCCGCTTAATACCTGGCTGCCGTCGGTGTTTGAAGCATCCGGTGACTGCTCTGTTCAGCAGTGGGTGTTCCTGAAACTGGATATGCCGCAATGGCTTATCGGTATTTTTGTTGTGTATCTGGTTATCAGTGCTCTGGTACTGTTATCCCAGTTTATTCACCGCAAACAACCGCGTCGTCTGTTCTGATCCTGACGCCGTCAAGAACAGCCGCATCCGTGTGATGCGGCTGTTCTGTATCAATCTACAATACCGCTCCGCAACTGCCGGAAAGCAGCGATTGCTGGCTGCACCGCTTACCGTTGGCAAACTGGCAGCCCGGTGTCTGTGCGCCGTTCAGCTCGCGGATAAGTGACGGTGTTCCGCCCGCATAGCTGCAACTGGCCCGGGCATCCTCGGTTAAATCAATTAACGGCTGCTGATAACGCGGGATCTGTTTCTGCTGCACCGTATCCGGTGAACTGCTGCAACCGGCGGCAAATGCTGCTGCCGCAACAATAACACTGCACAATACCCGCCCCGGCCGGCGGAAAAATGGAACTGATATCATGATTATGGCCTCATCGCTGCGGATGCAGCTCAGTGAACACTGCTTTTCGAAAATAAATTTATCACTAATACACCCGCAATAATGAGAGCCATCCCGATAACTGCGGGTAAATCCAGTTTCTGGTGATAGATAAAATAAGCGGCGGCAGAGACAATGACAATACCCATCCCGGACCAGATAGCATACGCAATCCCCAGCGGCATCATCCGCACCACCTGAGACAGCGCCCAGAACGACACACAATAGCCGATCACCACCACGACCGACGGTATCAGCCGGGTAAAACCGTCCGCCGCCCGTAACATGGAGGTGGCAATGACTTCCGCCCCCACGGCCAGTGTCAGCCACAATAAACCATTCATAAATCACCCGTTCATATCGTTATCTGCCAATAAGGCGGATATTATAAAGAAATCAGAAAAAAAATCCCGCAGCGAAACGGTACGGGATTGTATTAATTGGTGCGGAATATAATTAATTTATGACGGATTATGCGAGGTAATACGGCTCTCCGCTTTCGGCCTTTGTATAAATAAGGCCCGGTAACGGCTGAAAACAAACAGTGAGATAAGTACACCCGCCACAGCAAATACCGCCCCGGCATACCCTATCTGTTCCATTCCCATATGAATAATCACCTGATTACCGAGCAGCGCCCCGCCGCCGATACCGATATTAAAAATGCCTGAATAAACAGACATCGCCAGATCGGTGGCATCCGGTGATAAATCAATCACTTTGACCTGTAACCCCAGCCCGGTACACATCATGCCGATCCCCCAGACAATCCCGAGGATAATCAGCCAGGTGTCATTCATACGGCTGGTCATCAGCAGCATCAGACATACGGTTAATAATGTGATCGCCGCGGGCAGGAACACCAGCGGCAGCCGGGTATTATAGCGGCTGAAAATAACACTGCCGATGATCCCGGCCGCACCGAAAATCAGCAGAAACAGCGTGGCGAAATCCTGTGATTTCCCGGCCACGGTCTGCACAAACGGCTCAATATAGTTATATGCCGTGAAATGCCCCGTCACCACAATCGCTGTCAGGACAAAAATCCCCACTAAAGCAGGCCGTCTGAACAGAACCGGTATACTTTTCAGTGAACCGGAATGCTCGCTCGGTAACAGCGGAAGAAAACGCGCCATCGCCGCCATCGTAATCAGCGCCAGACCCCCGATACAAAAGAACGTCATCCGCCAGCCGACCCACTGCCCGATAACACGGCCGATTGGCAGCCCCAGAACCGTTGCCAGCGCCGTACCGGTCGCCAGCAGTCCCAGTGCCTGGGATTTTTTACCGGGCGGTGCCAGCCTGACCGCCAGAGAGGCTGTGATCGACCAGAACACCGCGTGTGCCAGTGCCACACCTATCCGGCTGACCACCAGCACATCAAAACGCTGCGCCAGTCCCGACACAATGTGACTTATCACAAACACCGTAAACAGCCAGAGCAGTAATTTCCGCCGTTCAATACGTGCCGTCAGCAGCATCAGCGGTAACGACGCCAGCGCCACCACCCAGGCATAAATCGTGATCATCAGTCCGGTCTGCGCGGGTTGCATCGCAAAGCCCGCCGAGATATCACTCAGCAGCGCAACCGGAATAAATTCAGTGGTATTAAACACAAATGCCGCCACGGCAAGCACAATAACCCGCAGCCAGGCCTGATTTCTTGACAGGGTTTCAGTCATGATGATCCTCCGTACGAGGCAGCTGTATCGATACAGCTTTTAGCGGAAAAGTGTGACCATGTTAACACATATGATTTTTACGGGAAATGCGGGGAGTGCCCGGGATCATAACCGGGCAACCGTATTATAACGCGCGTTTTGACGCCGCCGGAATAGCATCAAAAATAGCTTTTAACTGTTCTTTTTTCAGTGTCGGCCCGACAATCCGGACACGGCGGCTGTTTGCCGGATGGTAGCTCAGAATACAGGAATCCGTGGAAAAAGAGACCATTAACGCTTTCAGCCCTTTTACTTCCTGTAAGGAGAAATGCCCGCCGTCAAACGGCATAGACACCACTTTACCGACAGCAATTTTGGAGGTCAGCTTATCGCCGTACACTTTAATCACCGGAAATTGTGCAATATAAACATACACGGTCAGACCCAGTGCAGCTGCCACACCCGGCATCCGGGTCTGAAATAAATACGCCAGTGCAATATAAAGAACAATGACTACAAAGAATGTAATAACACAGGTGATAACCCTGCGTTTCTGATCAACCTGATAGACTGTTTCTGCTGAACTCATAACCCATCCTGTTACTGAATATCCGCTGCCGGAAAAATAAAAAACGATTAAGGCCGGACAGGATAACGAAAATATCGCCGGTTGACAGTAACATTACGGGAAAAAATCATTCCTGCGTACTCTGCGGAAATCCCGGAATCCGGGGGTTTACAATCCTGCTTTTATTTGACACCATTGCCGCAGTTCATTTCCCCTGAGGATGTCTGCCGACATGATTTAATTGCCTGAATCCCATTGCTGTATCATCCGCATTTTTACGAATGCGCTGTTTTGATATCGGGCAGGCAGCTATCCTCATCATCGTTTTCTTTTTTATCCGGTATATCCGCCTGCCCCTGTTTATTCAGGAGCTTTTGTATGTCCGTACAATGCCATTTTTCTCACTTATCAGTGACATTTAACGATATTCCGCTGTTTGACAACATCAGCGGCACATTAACCCGTCAGGTTCAGGGGCTGACCGGCCATAACGGACGCGGTAAATCCGTACTGATGTCACTGCTTGCGCAGCAGCGGCAACCGGCTTCCGGCACTGTCCGCTGGCAGGTACCGTTTTATTATGTGCCGCAGCTGACCCGCCTTTCCGGCATCACTCTGTCGGACGCACTCGGGATCACCGGCATTCAGGCGGCCATCCGCCGTACTGAGGACGGTACAGCCACACCGGACGATTACGATTTTCTGGCCGATAAATGGGACGTGCCGCGACAGCAGCAATCGTTGCTGGAAAGCGCACAGCTCGCACATCTCCCGCCGGAGACACACTGTACAAGCCTGAGCGGCGGTGAACAAACCCGGCTGGCACTCTGCCGTGCCTTTTTGCAACCCGGCGCGTTCCTGTTACTTGATGAACCCGGAAACCACCTAGATGCAGCCGGACGCCACTGGCTGAGTGAACAACTGCTGAATCACCCTGCCGGGGCACTGGTTATCAGCCACGAGCGGCGTTTACTGGATACCATGCAGCGGATCTTTGAACTCACGCCCTCCGCACTCGACGAGTACGGCGGCAATTACACTCATTATGCAGAGCAGAAAGCCTTTCAGCTCAGTGCGCTGCAAAATGAGGAAAAGCAGCTTCAGTCACAACTGAACAGGGAAAAGACAGCGTTACAGTGCGCGCTGGAAAAGAAAGCACAGCGCCGCCGCCAGGGTGAAAAAGTACGCTCATCCGGCTCTTCCTCAGCCCTGCTGCTGGATATGAAAAAGAATAAAGCGGAGAAACAACAGTCAAAAATCACCGGCCGTCATGAACGGGTTATGACTCAGCTGGACACTCAGCGCCGGGAAGTGAATGAGAAAATAGAACATATCACCCCGCAGATGCTGGCGTTTAATTACACCGGGGAACAAAAGCGGGTACGGATAAATGCCTCGGATCTGATTTTGCCGTTCGGGACACAAGAGCCGCTGTCACTGACTATTTCCGGTGGTGAGCACTGGCATATTGCCGGACGTAACGGCTGCGGGAAATCCACCTTACTGAAAGTGCTGGCCGGACTGCTGACCGCAAAATCCGGGCAGTATTCCCTGCACGGCCGTCTGCGTTATCTGGATCAGCACCTGGCGTTACTGAATAAGTCACTGCCGGTCACAGAAGCACTGTGTGAATTTGATCCGGCCATTCCGGCGCAAACCTGGCGGACACACCTTGGTGCATTGCGGATCAGGGGGGATAAGGGATTAATTCCGCTGTCACAATTAAGCGGCGGCGAACAACTGAAAGTGACCCTGCTGGCATTGACGTTATCCGAACCTCTGCCGGATATTTTGCTGCTGGATGAACCGGATAATCATCTGGATCTCGATTCGCGGCTATTACTGGAAAATGTGCTGCGCAGTTATAAGGGCGCATTATTGCTGGTCAGTCATGATGAGGCGTTTACTGAGAATTGTGCCATTACCCATACACTGACGTTATCCTGAGAAAAGATATTCTGAGAAAAGATATCCTGAGAAAAGAGTACGGCGGCAGCCCCGCCGTACTCCGTTTTTACAGTTTGCAGATATTCACAATGACATAACGTGCCGCGTTAATATTATGCTTTACCGCATCTGCCGCAGCGGCATTGTGAAACAGCGCGATAAAACGTTCTGCTTCTGTTCTGCTGATATCGGTATTAATTGCCACCTGGCTGCGGAACAATACCGAGCCGGTTAACCCCAGACCTTCATAACACACAATATATTTATCCATACCTTTCTGACATCCCTGAAATCGTCACTTTTTACTATCATAATGTGTATTACCGGCCGGGGTTATCAGTATTTCCTTAAACTGACCAAACCGGCTGTTATTTTAACGCCCGCCCTTCTTTCGCACCCAATGGTGTATGAAGTTGTGACGGTACAAATACGCCGGTGCTGTCATTACGTCCCTGCAATAATACTTTGGCGTCTTTCTGACCATGTTCTTTAACGGCCTGTTTTGATAACTGGCCGATGATGGTATCCGGTGAGCGCAGACGGTTAATAATCAGTACGACCTCCGTATCCGGGAAATCGGACATCATATTCTGGTCACCCTCACTGTCACCGGCGACTAATAACGGCCCTTTACCGGCATATTTATCCTGAATAAATTTACGGATAGTCTCTGTTTTTCCTTTACCCTGAGTTTGCGGATACGCCGGGTCCAGGTCGGATGTCAGTTTATTATCACCGGTGCGCAGCAAATGCATGGCAAATACCTGAGATTCCGGCACGGAATACGGCGGTTGTGTGACAATCGATTTAATGACTTCAAGGTTTGACGCAGAAATCACGTACACATCAATACCGGATTTTTGCAGCTGCTGATACAGATCCTGCATTTCCGGCACTAGGCGGAAGCCATTATGCCAGTCAATCTCAACAACCCCGGCCTGTCCCGGCAATGATGCCGGACTTTCCCATACCACACCTTCAACCGGCTCTGATTTCTGCCATTCGATGGTTTTCGCGGTAATATCCGCAACCTGCTCCGGTGTCATATTCATAAATAAATAGGTGACCCACGGATAGGAAACAGCATGATCAAATGTTCCGCCGATAGCCGCATATAAATAACGCATTTTGGTGATGAAGTTCTGATAATGCGGTGATTTTTTGATTTCGGACAGCGGCTTATCGCCTTTCAGGCCATCATAATTATCATACAGCCACTGGTAGCTTTCCAGAATATCAGCGCCCACCTTGTCAATATTGACCGGCTTACCGTCTTTATTATTAAAATCAGCAGAGAAATCCGACGCCGGAATATCTTTGAAAATAACGGATTTCAGTTCCTGCGGCGTCATAGCAAATAACAGGTGTTCAAGCTGATAAATCATCACCGCTTCTTCAATGTCCAGAAATGCCGTGGTGTTATCAAAATCAAAGACTGAATAATAGGTATGAGCCGGTGATTGCTTTGCTTTTGCAATCATGGCGTCCAGACGCTGCTTATTAAAATTGTCCCATTGTCCCTGCTGTAAAACCTGTGGTCCTGCTGCCGTCTGCGATGCAACAGTTGCATTCAGCGATACGGTTTCAGCCTGTGCAGTCATATTCAGCGTCAGCAGACCAACAGCCAGTGCAATGGCACTATAACGATTAATAAATTTCATTGATAATCCCCTTTGAAATAAAAAAACTGATAAAGGGATACCACAGGCTATTTTTTTGCTGTATCAAAAATCAGCAACAGATGGCATTAAGCGAAATTGATCACACTCTTTTACCCGGTCGGTTCTGCCGGTTACGTGATATTATCAGGTCAGTCACAAACCGGTTATATACAGCGGATAAATTCATGAGTAATCACTTTGATGGTAAATATGAAGCGGAAATAAAATATCACCTGGCTGATCATAGTGCTTTTTTATCACAATTAAGCACAATGCATGCAGAGCCTTTTGTGGTGAATAACGAAGAAACGGACTGGTTTTTCGACACACCGCAAACACATCTGGCAGACGGTAATGTCAGTATGTCGGTCAGAACAATGACCCCCTCGGGTATTAAGCTGTGGATAGTGAAAGGCCCCGCCGCCAGTGAATGCAAAGCTATAAATATTGATGACGACAAGCATGTCAGAAATATGCTGGAAACACTGGGTTACCGCTGCACAATGACCTTAACCAAAACCCGCAGTGTCTGGTTTCTCGGGGATATTCATATCACACTGGATCACATTAACGGCGCGGGCTGGTTTGCTGAGTTTGCCATTATGACGCACGATGAAACTAAATTAACCGGATACAGGGAGCAACTGCGGGAGAAAGCCGCAGAATTTGGTCTGACAGACGATATGATTGAAAAACAGAGTTACAAACAACTGGTGAGTGCTATGCAGAAAAATAACGGTGCTGAATCATAATAATATTCAGCACCGCTGATACCGGTTTATTTCAGTGTATACATGGTCAGCACAGTATAAGTAACATCTTTTTCATCATTTATCTGTACCAGATTGGCGTTACTGACCACGCCCACCACAACGTCGGTATCTTTTGATTCATATTTGCGCTTAAACTGCCCGATTTTTCCTTTGGCGACTTTTTCCAGGAACGGCGTTTTGCGGTCATATTCTTCATTTATCCCGGCCGGTTTGCCGTAGATTTTTTCCATTTCCGCATTAACGCTATCATATTCATTCAGCAATGCTGTCTGGTCATGATTCCAGACACCGAAACGGGATATGGCATTTAATTTCTGCCCTTCCGGTGAGAAGACCAGCATAAAGAATTGTTTTTTAACATCCGGTGATTCCAGAGCACTGCATAACTGCCCGCCGTCACGGGTTGTTGTGCAATCAAACTCATCAAGATTCAGTGCTTTTAATTCTGCGGGAGTCTGTCCCCATGTAAAGCCCCAGGGTGCTTCCGGTGTCTGACTACCTGTGCCTGCACAGCCGGATAATAATACGGCCATAACCCCTGATATGATAAATTTTCTCATTGTCCCGCCCATATACATTGAGTGATTTGTTACCGATCATATCAAAGACCGGCAACTGACCAGAAGCCTTACTGCCGATTTATTCATCAAAATCAGATTTGATGAAGATGTTATTGCGTAATTATACGCTTTATTCAGCAGATATCTGTCTCATATACACGACTTTGCACAATTTAATCAGACAGGCGGATATCAAGAACCCGCAGCAGGTTCAGCGCTTCGTAAGAAGAGAATGTCGCTCTGGCGGTTTTGTTTTCACGGATATCGATGCAGAAAGAGTGAGAACCGGTAAAATCCGCCTCTTCCAGATTGGTATGCATAAACAGGCTGTCGGTTAAATCGCAATCCTGTATAACCGATTTATTCAGTTCTGCCTGTCTGAAATCTGCATTATGGATCCGGCAGGATTCAAAATGAGCCTCATGTAAACTCAGGTCAAAAAAGTTATTGCTGTCCAGAATGCATTCTTTAAACACGAGCTGAGAATAAAAATCAAATTTCGGCCAGTATGCTCTTGTCCAGTCAATGCCGGTCATTTTTGTCCCGTTAAACTCCGTGCCGGAAAAGCGGGTTTCGGGAACAGCCAGTAAACTCAGATTGCACTGCATAAACACACAGTCGATAAAACGGCACCGGTCCGCCACACCTGAGCTGAAATCACAGCGGACAAAAGTACAGTCTTCAAATATCACGCCACTGATTGTCTGATCACTTAAATCCGTATTTTCAAACCGGATGCCGGTATATTCCTGTTTATTTGTGATATCTGCCATGCTTCATCTCCGCTGATATACTGCTGTCTGTTTCGTACATTAAATTATGATTAAAATATAACGCATAGTGCCATTCGCATTTTCCCTGTCACCATAAAGCGATTAATAAATACCTTTTGACCTGAGTTGTTCTCTGTATATCTCCTGGTTTTCCCGGATAGTATTTACAGTGCTGTTTTTGTACGGATCGTCTTTATTTTTTTCAGATTGCTCCGGTGGTATAGCAGATGATGCACATCCGGATAAGGTCAGAACCATCAATATACTCGCTCTTCTCTTCATCATTCGTTTATTCCTTTATGATAAAAAATACTACGTAAACAAACGGATATTACGCGGCAATACGTAATCTTCATATGCCTAATTTAACTTTTTTACATAACATTCAGATTATTCTACCTTTTAAAAAAAAGAAATACTGTAAACTTTCACACCAGCATAAATCTTAAGATTTCCGTAAATGAGGTAAGTATGTCTGTCAGTGATAAGACTGTTTATTCTGTATGTTCCAGATTAACCCTGATGGTGATGAAACTGACCGGCCTTGAGCGGGGTATTTCTGTCAATCAGTATTTTGACCGGGCAGCAGATAAATCACTCCTTCAGCGGCTGATTGAAGATAATAAAGATCTCAGCACGCCTTTTTCCGCATTGGATAAATCCAATAAGGATTGTAAAACTGAGCTTATTGAGTATCTGGATAATGAAATTCGTGCATATGCGGCCTCCGAAATAAAGGAAAACTATGCCGCGCTGAAAAACGGCAATCTGCTTGTCGTTAAAACGCTCAATTCTGTTATGCAAAAACACGCCTAATTTTTATCCGTCCTATGGCTGCCGCCGCAACCGGTTGTCAGCCATAACATACATCCCGGAGATACGGAAAAACCGCCCCTGACAACAAATGACAGATAATAGCGAGCAATATGACAGGTTTTTATTATCCTTATCTGAAAAGGTTTCATTGTTGTTATAATTGTTTCGGTTTTGATATAAACAAGCGTTTAATTTCTCCTGTTTATGACGAATTATTATTTTTGATAAACAATTTCCTGATTCATACTGATGTCGTCCGGAGAGAAAAAAGAAATTACCATCATCAACACAATGAAATAAAAGATATTTTCCGGCTACACATGGACTCATAAAAGCAAGTAAAAACAAAACATTAAGAAATTAAACCTAAAGATATTGATGATTTCGCCGATATCTTTTCAATCACAGTCCGGATATCAGTTTTATACAGCCATGTATCCTTTTTTGACGCATAATGGCACGGTAAGATATCCGCAAAACATCCTTTAGTTTTGCTTATGTGAAGATTATTATCTATCAAAAACAATAATTTCGGTTTAAAAATTGACATATCCAATTATAATATTGATAAAAAGAATATCATCATATTGAACACATCTTAACTTAACTCTTTTGATGAGTATAATTACAACATTGAATAGTTATTTGTCCGATTACCCGACTGCACTTATATTTTATTTTACATATCAAAAGGATATCTTATTCAATACATCAAATATTTCCTTTCTTATCCCGCATTCAATATCTGACTCTTTTCAGTTTTAAATTTCACTTATTATTTATTTGTTCATTTTTATTGCGAATTTTATTTATTGACAACAGTTATAAGGCTTGCCTATTATGCACAATATACAGTTTGTCTCTTACTACTGGTATCTTATATTGTAGCATTTAAAATATACATTTATCTTAATGACGTCCTGATGGTATCTTTATGCACCCCGATAATTACCGCGACCTTAGCTGTCAGCACCAGATCTTTAAAAAGGAACTTCATACCGTTATAGGACAGGAAATTAAAACATTACGAAAATCAAAAGGCATCACAGGCTATGAATTAGGTTCAATAATAAAATTATCACAACAGCAGATATCCCGTTATGAGAACGGTGACAGTGCTATTCCTCTGGATACACTAATATTAATTCTGCGAGTTTTTAATATATCTCCGGAAAAATTTATTCACAGGGTATTATTTATATTAAACAGAGATCCTGACGCCAAAAAATTATTATCCCATATGTCAAACCATCTGAATGTATATACTGACAGCAGTTACCTGGGAACATTTGAACAATATAAACATAATTAATAAATTTATCACTACACACAGCATTTTATTTAAGGGCATATCGTATGGATGAGAGAGAAATCAGTCTCTTTATCGGTCAGCAAATTATGAAGCGGAGAAAATCATCAGGTCTTTCCGGTAAAGCACTGGCTGAATTATTAGGGTTAAGTCAGCAGCAGATATCCCGTTATGAACAAGGTGTGACCAATATAAGAGCAAGCACACTGTTACAGCTCTCTTTTTTATTTAATGTCGATGTAAAAAGCTTTTTTATTGACTGTATCGAAAACAATAACAAGCTGAAGAAACTTAATTATAAAGAGAAAAAGAGTTGTGAAACTGACTACGACATCATCACGATTGATATGAAGAACAGAAACAGAGGTAAAACCCGCAGCAAAAAATAATAACATCAGTCACTATCAACAGCCCGTCCCCGTCATCCCGGATCATTCCGTTCCGGGCTGTCATCCTTTTTAATCCATACGTATCCGAATCCCCCGTCCTTCTGCTATCATTGCGTCCTTATTTCAGATTTCCGTTGCCGTGCAGCCTGACACAGGCATCAGCCAAACCCGTTAAGAACAGTAAGACATGAATACACCGAAAGAACAGTACAACATCAATAAGTTGCAAAAGCGTCTGCGCAGCCATACCGGCAAAGCGATCGCAGATTTTAATATGATTGAGGACGGTGACCGGATTATGGTTTGTCTGTCCGGTGGTAAAGACAGCTATACCCTGCTTTCCATTCTGCAGAGCCTGCAACAGAGCGCGCCAATCCGTTTTTCCCTGGTTGCGGTGAATCTCGATCAGAAACAACCCGGCTTTCCGGAGCATATTTTGCCGGAATACCTGGAAAAACTGGGCGTTGAATACAAAATCGTGGAAGAAAATACCTACGGGATTGTGAAAGAAAAAATTCCGGAGGGGAAAACCACCTGTTCTCTCTGCTCCCGTCTGCGCCGCGGTATTCTGTACCGCACCGCGACTGAGCTCGGCGCAACAAAAATCGCGCTCGGTCATCATCGTGACGATATTTTACAGACCCTGTTCCTGAACATGTTTTACGGCGGAAAACTCAAAGGTATGCCGCCTAAGCTGATGAGTGACGACGGTAAACATGTGGTGATCCGCCCGCTGGCCTATTGCCGCGAGAAAGATATTGAACGTTTTGCCGAAGCCAAAGGTTTCCCGATTATTCCGTGTAACCTGTGCGGCTCTCAGCCGAACCTTCAGCGCCAGGTGATCAAAGATCTGCTGCGTGACTGGGACAAACGCTATCCCGGCCGGATTGAAACCATGTTCCGCGCCACACAAAATGTCGTACCATCCCATTTATGTGACACTGAATTATTCGATTTTAAATCTATCCATCACGGCAGTGAGGTCGTTGATGGTGGTGATCTTGCGTTTGACCGCGAAACACGGCCTGTTCAGCCGGTATGGGAAGATGAGGATGACGACAGCGAAGGTCCGGATTTTACAGAATTACGTCTGGATGTGACGGAAGTAAAATAAACATCCTGTCATAGTGCCGCGCCACGGAGGGTGCGGCCTGAATATCGCCCTGTCAGCAGGGCGCATTTGCATCTGTGTTTTTCAGGCAAAAAAAAACCGATGTATAAAATACACCGGCATGATAATGGTCAATATTCTGTATAAGAACTCAATATGAGAAAAACTACAATTATGGAGCACAACGTTCATCGCTCAACGTTGTATTCACCTGCGGGAGTAATAGTGCCCTAACCGGGCGCGCCGTTTCTTGATATATCTCAAGTCCGGTACGTAAAATCATATAAAAATACACGTTTTTACAACCAGTTACTCTTACGTAACCACCAGGCAACAAATCCGATAACACCCGCCAGTCCCACGCAGAACAAACTGAAAGCAAAAGGAAAATCCCCGCCCGGGATACCGCCGAGGTTAACCCCGAACAGTCCGGTCAGAAACGTCGTCGGCAGAAATACCATCGCCAGCAGCGACATGGTGTAGGTACGGCGGTTCATGGCATCCGCCATCATATTGGTGATTTCATCCGAGATAACCGATGTCCGCGCGATACAGGAGTCGATATCGTCAATAATCCGCCCCAGCCGGTCACTGACATCCGTCAGCTGATGTCTGTCCTGTTCTGAAAGCCAGGTGTAACGCTCAGAAGCCAGCCGTGAAAACACATCACGCTGCGGCGCCATGTAGCGGCGCAATATAATCAGCTGTTTGCGCAGCAGGGCCAGTTCGCCGCGTGCCGGAATATGCTGATCGAGTATCGCATCTTCCATATCAATCAGAGTATCGTGCAGATCTTCAATAAAATCCGCCACTTCATCCGTGATACAAAATGCCGCTTCCGCCAGCCATTCACCGGTATTTTTTACCCCTTCCCCGTTCTGTAAATCATCCTGAATCGTCTGGATGGAGTGCACTTTACGGTGGCGGGTGGAAATAATATAACTGCCGCAGATCCAGATACGGAATGCCACCAGCTGGTCAGGCCGGTCACCGTCATTGTTATTGATGGTTTGCAGGGTAATTAATGCACCCTCACCAATTCTGAGTGTCCTGGGGCGGATAACATTGTTTGTCAGCCCGTCACGCGCCTGCGGCGGCAACAGTTCCGTTTCACGCAGCCAGCGCTGGTTATCCGCGGATAAATAGTCCAGATGCAGCCACACCGGTTCTTTTATCCCGGCAACGGCGTTGACATCCACCGGCGTGCAACCGCCCTCTCCGTCAAACTGTACCCGGCAGATGGGATCTGTTCCCTGAAAAGCAGAACCGTACAAAGCGCCCATGCGTCCTCCCCGTTGTTCATAAAACAGCTGATGAGTGTGTTCAGCCGGAGTCTGCGGCGTTCAGCAGCAGGCTCCGGAAGCAGGCTTAGTGTCTGATGATATAGAGATTATGGCTGTATGCCACATCTTCCGGATTATTGACCGGATATCCTTTCAGCCACGGTTTGATAAGACGGCCGTTGGTGTACTGATAGATCGGCGCTATCGGCATATCTTCCGCCAGCAGTTTTTCGGCGTCGTTATAATCCGTATTACGTGCATTATCATCCGTTTCCAGCGCCGCCGTTTTCAGCAGGGCATCATATTTTTCATTATGATACTGCGCGATATTACCGCTGTGTGTGCTGGTCAGCAGAGAGAGAAACGTTGACGGCTCGTTATAGTCCCCGACCCATGAGGCGCGGATCACATCAAAATTACCGGTATTGCGGCTGTCGATATAGGTTTTCCATTCCTGGTTAACCAGTTTCACTTCCGCGCCCAGCTTTTTCTTCCACATCGACCCGACTGCAATCGCAATTTTCTGATGATTTTCCGAGCTGTTATACAGCAGGGATAATTTCAGCGGATTGTGCGGGCCGTAACCGGCGGCGGCCAGCAGGGTTTTCGCCTGGCTGTCGAGTTCGTCCTGTGTGAATTTCTGGTACAGACCCGGCTCCGGTGTAAATCCGGCAGTGACATCCGGCGTAAAATGCCAGGCCGGTTTTTCACCCGTGCCAAGCACTTTCTCCGCGATCACCGCACGGTCAATGGTCATGGAGAGCGCCTGCCGCACACGCGGGTCATTCGTCGGTGCACGCTGCGTGTTAAAGGCGTAATAATAGGTACCGAGCTGATCCGGAATATAAATCTGATCGGGGATCGCCTTTTTCAGTTTCTGATACTGATTTTTCGGGAACGATTCCGTGATATCCAGATCATTGGCCAGATAGCGCTTGGTGGCCTGAGATTCATGGTTAATCGGCACAAAGGTGACCGATGTCAGTACTGTGTGTTTGTGATCCCAGTAATGCTTATTGGGTGTCAGGACAATTTTTTCATTCACCACGCGGTCATGCAGAACAAACGCGCCGTTACCGACCAGATGCCCGGTACGAATCCAGTTGTCACCGTATTTCTCCACCGTGGCGCGATGTACCGGGAAAAGGCTGAAATTCGCCGCTAAGTTCGGGAAATACGGTACAGGGCGATCTAACGTAACCCGCAGTGTCCGGGCATCAGCCGCTTCCACACCGAGGGCTTCCGGCTGCATTTTGCCGTCGATAATCGCCTGTGCATTTTTAATCCCGGCCAGCGGTGCAAACCAGGCAAATGTCGAGAGATTCTCCGGGTTCACCAGCCGCTGCCAGCTGTAAACAAAGTCCTGTGCCGTTACCGGTGAGCCGTCTGACCAGCGGGCATCGTCACGCAGGCGGAATGTCCATACCTGGTTATTGCGGGTTTCCCACGAAAGCGCGACACCGGGCACCGGTTTACCGTCCGCTCCCTGACTGGTCAGCCCTTCGAATAAATCGCGCAGAATCTGAGCCTCGGTCAGTCCGACCGCTTTAATCGGGTCCAGAGATGCGGGTTCATCTTTCAGATGACGATAAACAGATTGTTCTTTTGCCAGCTGTGTTCCTGCGGGGATCTCCGCCGCAGTTGCACAAAACAGAGAAGAAAAAGTGAAAAACGTTCCGGCAAGAAGTGCGGAACGGGAAAATTTTGCCGGCCTGAGCATAACGGACGCCTTGTATTAAAAATGGTAAACCGATAGATTATCTGATGATTACCGAAACACAACAACCGGATATTACATTTTAATTAACGATATCCGGTGAGAATACACCTGCAAGGTATTTTTGATACCAACAATTATGAGCCCGTTCAGAGGATGATAAAAATGACACAAACTGTAAAACTTCAGGGTAATGATGTTCTGGTTTACGGTGCACTTCCGCGTGCCGGTGAGAAAGCCGTACCATTCAAATTAGTCGCTAATGATCTGTCAGATGTCCAGCTCACCAAATTCGCCGGGAAGCGTAAGATCCTCAATATTTTCCCGAGTGTGGACACCGGTGTCTGCGCCACGTCTGTGCGCAAATTTAATGAAACTGCCGCAAAACTTTCCAATACGGTGGTGTTATGTATTTCCGCGGATCTGCCGTTTGCTCAGTCCCGCTTCTGCGGCGCGGAAGGTATTGAGAATGTGGTGATGCTCTCCACCCTGCGTGACCCGGAATTCCGTGAGAATTACGGCGTCGGTATCGGCAGCGGCCCGCTGGCCGGTCTGTGTGCCCGTGCGGTGATCGTGCTGGATGAAAACGACACTGTGATTTACAGCCAGCTGGTTGGTGAAATTACAGAAGAGCCGGATTATGACAGCGCGCTGAATGCACTGAAATAAGTTACCCGTATCTGTAAAAAACCCCGCTGCCGGTGACGGCCGCGGGGTTATTTTTTATTGCGGGAGTGAATTATTCCTCTTCACCCTCATCTTCTTTTGCCGCACCGCGCCGCTGGCTCAGCCCGTATTCACGCAGCTTGTTGGCGATAGCGGTATGTGAGACATTCAGACGCTTCGCCAGTTTGCGGGTGCTCGGATAGTGACGGTAAAGCCGTGTCAGTACAGAGCATTCAAACCGTTTGGTGATATCATCCAGCGACCCGCTGAGAATATCCTCACTGAAACCAATTTCTGCTTCCAGCTCCGGCAGAACGATATCCTGCGGACGCAGCAGTGCGCCTTCCAGTGAAGAGAGTGCCTGATAAATCACATTACGCAGCTGGCGGACGTTGCCCGGCCAGTGATAGGCACAGAGAAATTGTCCCAGTTCCGGTGCAAGACGCGGCTCCTCACAACCCTGCTCCTCAGAGAAACGCTTCACAAAATCACGGGTCAGCGGCAGGATATCTTCCTGATGCTCACGCAGCGGCGGAATGGTCAGCGTCAGCACATTGAGGCGGTAATAGAGATCCTCACGGAACTTGCCCTCTTTTACCAGTTCCAGCAGATTTTTCTGGGTCGCACAGATAACCCGGACATCCACTTTGACTTCATGCTCTTCCCCGACACGGCGGAATGTACCGTCATTCAGGAAACGCAGCAGTTTGATCTGCATCTGCGGAGACATTTCCGCGATTTCATCCAGCAGGACGGTCCCGCCGTTGGCCTGCTCAAAAAAGCCTTTTTTCGGTTCCGTACTGTTGGCATAAGCACCGGCGGCATAACCGAACAGCTCGGTTTCCACCACATCATCCGGCATCGAGGCACAGTTCAGTCCGAGGAACGGCTGATTGCCGCGCACGCTGTAGAGATGACAGGCTTTGGCAAACACGTCTTTCCCGGTACCGGTTTCGCCGACCAGCAGCAGCGGGGAGTCCATTTTTGCCATGCGCTGCGCCTGTTCAACCACGTGGCGCATTTTGGCGCTTTTCGCCACCAGATCATCAAAACTGCCGGAATGCATCACCTGCATACGGCGCTTCTGCCCGCTGACACTCTCACTGACCGTGCGCAGCAGCACAACAGCACCTATCGTGGCAGAGGCATCATCTTTCTCATCAAAGTTAATCGGCGTCACACTCAGCGTGTAAGAACGCCCTTTGAGGCTGATGGTTTCTTTGTACGGAGCGGGTTCATCATCCTCAATCCAGCGGGTGAAGTTGAACTGACTGAAATAATAGGTGATGTTACGCTGGCGGATACGCTCTTCGGTGGTGGCAAACAGGGAGAGTGCCGCGCTGTTGGCCAGTTCGATATTTCCGCGCAGATCGAGGGATAAAATCGGGTCTTCCAGAGATTCGAGTAATGCCCACATCGCGCGCTGCTCGCGCTCAGACGGCATAAAGTGAACAGTTCTGACATCCACCACGCCCGGAATCCGGCGGATCTCAGCCATCAGGGACTGAAACACAGAAAAATCTATCTGCATAAAATTGAGGTATATCCGGCCGTTACGGGCAATTTCAATACCCTTGAGGTCGATATTTTGCAATACCAGCAGATCCAATAACTCCCGCGTCAGTCCGATTCGGTCCTGGCAAATTACTTCCAATCGCATCGTTACGATCCTATTTACACTTAAGTTATTATTTTCCCGTTAATTGAAACTGATTTTACGGTATAAAATGAAAACTGTCACGATTTGTTGACACAATAAATGCGTTCCTGCGGTGTTTATCCACAGTTCCGTGTGAAAAGGCAATGAAAGTACAGATATGTCAGTCGGTTAATGACGTTTTATTCAGCGCGGACGGCAAACCGCGCCGGAGAGGTGGTACGGTGACACGTTGGGAGCATAGCGGGATTGTTGTGAAAAAAACAGTGACGTGACAGAGATTTCTGTATAAAAAAGCCGGATGACATCACAAAATGCACATCCGGCCGGGTTATCGGTTACAGGGCGGATTTTTCCGCACTTTTCCCTTTCGGGACGGCCTGTTTAAGCTGCTGTAACAACTGTTTACGGAAATCCATCAGTTTAGGTTTATCCGTTGTGGTCCAGGGCAGCGGGCGGCATAACTCCATCGCCTTGATCCCCAGACGGGCAGTCAGCAGCCCGGCTCCCATACCCTGCGCCGCACGGGCAGATAACCGTGCGGTGATGTCCTGAGAAAGCCAGTCCATTCCCACCTCACGGATAAGCTCGGAAGCCCCCGCGAAAGCAATATTCAGCAGAACCAGTTTAAACAGACGCAGACGACTGTAATAGCCCAGCTCAATACCGTAAATCGCCGCCACCTGGTTGATCAGCCTGATATTACGCCAGGCAATAAAGGCCATATCCACCAGTGCCAGCGGACTGACAGCAATCATCAGCGCGGATTCTGCCGCAAAACGGCTGATTACCCGGCGCGCCTGTTCATCGGTCACCGGCTGAACAATCTGACAGTAAAGCGTCACCACTTCGCGATCGTTATGGCTGCTCTGTAACAGGCTCTGCCATTGCTGTAACGCCGGATGGTGTGACGGGATATTAGCCTGTTTTGCCAGTTTTTCGCAAAATGCGCGTCCGTCACCGATACGGTGGCTTTGCAGCAACTCTTCTGCCGCTTCACGCTCTGTGGCACGCTGACGCAGGCGGTACATACGCCGCCATTCCGTGATAACAGACCCGGCCGCGGCAATCAGCACCAGAAACGTCGCAGCGATCCCGCCGAGAGCAGTCCAGTCATTACCTGTCCACGCATCATTCACCCACTGAATCAGTTGTGCGACGGCGCTGATCCCCAGCAATCCGCCCGCGACAAACACCAGTTTACGCCACAGGCTGCGCCGGGGTTTCAGTGCCTGAATAAGCAGGGCTTCTGCTTCCCCTTCTGACTCCTGTTCCGCCGTGAATTCCGCGCGTTCAAACTGTATGCTGTCATCGTCCGCAAACTGTTGTGCCGGTTTTAACGTTTCCTGTACCGGCGGCGATAACGGCGCTTCCTCAAAATCAATCCGGGATTTTATCGGCTCACTCATGACAGTTTATCTCCCAGTAAAAACTCCATCGCGCTGTCCATCCGGATATGCGGCAGCGGCGTATCCATCCGCATCGGTAACGGCCGGAAAGATTCAAACTGAAAGCCCTGCTGCTGCCAGAAGTCTGCATCCGGCAACCGCTTCGGCACTTCGCCCGGATAGAACGTCAGCGGGGCGTTGTCTGCCAGCCGGGTACCTTTCAGTGCCGGCATTTTTTCCCCGTTATGCATCACCATACCGTATTCGGTAGCCTGTACCGAGGCCAGCCCGGCGCAGTCCATTTTAATCCCTTCAAAAGCCGCCTGTTGCCAGGCTGACTGCGTCAGCTGCTGAAGCAGCGCAACAAGGTTCGCATGCTGGTCAGCGGTGACATGATCCGCTTTGCTGGCGGCGAACAGCAGTTTATCAATGCAGGGGGAAAACAGGCGGCGTAATAACGTTCGTTTGCCGTAATGGAAACTCTGCATCAGCTGGGTCAGCGCCAGGCGCATATCCGTAAACGCCTGCGGCCCGCTGTTGAGCGGGGTCAGGCAATCCACCAGCACAATCTGGCGGTCAAAATGCTGAAAATAGTGTTTATAGAAACCTTTGACCACATGGTCACAATAGTATTGATAGCGGTCGCGCAGCATACCGAGCACACTGCTTTTCGCCGCTTTGGCGAGCCGGGACGGGTCGGGCATCAGGTCGGTGATAAACGGGAAAAATTGCAGCCCCGGTGCACCAGCCATATCTCCCGGCAGTACAAAACGGCCGGGCTGGATAAAGTGAAATCCCGCCGCTTTGCAGCGGTGAAGGTAGTCCGTATACGCCTGCGCGATTGCCGCCAACTGCTGTTCATCCGCAGAGGCATCCGGGTCAAGCTGACGGCACAGTGCCAGCCACGGCTCCGCCCATTCGCCCCGCTCACCTTTGAGCAGTGTTTTCATCTGCTGCGACCAGGTCAGATAGTCCTGTTCCAGCATCGGCAGATCCAGCAGCCACTCTCCCGGATAATCAACGATTTCCAGATAGAGCGACGACGTTTCCTTAAAATGACGCAGCAGGCTATCCTGCGTGCGGTAGCGCAGTTTCAGACAAATTTCGCTGACACCGCGCGTCGGTACCGGCCAGTCCGGCGGCGTGCCGTACAGTGAGGCAAGCCCCTCATCATAAGCAAAGCGCGGAACCCCCAGATCCCGCTGCGGGATCCGTTTTACGCCGAGAATGCGCCCGTCACGGGCAGCCGAAAACAGCGGCAGACGTGCGCCGCTCTGTACATTCATCAGCTGATTAACAAACGAGGTAATAAACGCGGTCTTGCCGCTGCGGCTCAGTCCGGTAACGGCAAGACGAAGATGACGATCCAGCCCGCGGTTAACGAGGGCGCTCAGCTCATTTTGCAGACGTTTCATAATTCTCCGGTGTAAAACGGCCAATGACTTTTTTCATACCGGCACGGATAACAGGTTCCAGTACCAGTATTGCCGCCCCGCGTAACGCAGGACGGGTAACTGATTTCAGAATCACACCGGCAATACCGGCAGGTGCAGCCGCCAGCGCTGCCGTGGTT
>RWZE01000029.1_pt1 | contig 57293 bp, 82 predicted proteins | sample 2187721 | NCBI WGS metagenome assembly RWZE01 (sample SAMN10531867, study PRJNA481165) | viral metagenome | isolation source: viral particles purified by filtration and ultracentrifugation from about... | host: Nasonia giraulti 16.2 | place: USA:Tennessee | collected 2011-04-01
AGGGGGCGGCGGCGGTAGGCGGAAATTTCGCGTGCCCGATGCCCGAACAATTCCGCCAAAATTTTAGAACTCGGGAGGTAAACGGAATGCATTACGAATCAGAAGAAAATCGACGACAACTTTGGAATCGCTTAGTCGTGAAATACATTCGACAACTTGCGAAACCTGCCGCAATTATGGGCGGGAAGTGTTCGAAGTCGTGACGCTTAGATACTCTCGGTGATTATAATCGATTTAAACGCCCCTAGCGTCCACGTAGCGACGTTTTAACGAATTGCCGATACAAATACATAGGCGAACACTTAAAACGCCTAAAAACGCATCTAAAACGAAAGGAGAACGATAATATGGCGAAATCAAGACGCGATCAACTCGCGGAGCAATTAACGGTTAAACAGCAACAGGCGGTCTATGCGCTATTAGACAACGAAATGAAGCCGTACAAGGAGCGCAAGACGCAAGACGCGCTGGCGGACGAACTCGAAGTCAATCGCGCTACACTCTATCGATGGCGCAAGCAGAATCAAGCGTTTATCGAATTTAAAAAAGAAGTGGCGAAAGATTATCTCGGGGATGAAGTCGGCCTATTCGCGCAATCCTTAATCGCATCCATGCGCGGAACGAACGGCGCACCATCGCAAAAAGCTCTCGACTTATACGCGAAGATGATGGGCTTCATTAAGAACGAGCATTCGGTCGAAGTAACGAAAGGCGGCGCGCGAACGGATGAAGAGTTAGCGAAGGAATTGGACGAGCTGGACGCGATGCTCAAAGAAGTAGATTCGGAAGGCGGAAAGTAATTGGCTTACTTAAATGGCGAATGGCTCGATTATAATGCGCGCGAAGCTCGAATCGCTTTAATCGAAGAACGGGCAAGCAAGCTAGAACGCCTATATCGCGCGGATAAGCTAATGCCTTCGCAAATAGAAACGCTAATCGCCGATAAAAAAGAGTTAGTTCGATTGAAGCGGATTCAACGCGCCGAGTATGATGTTTTATTCTTTACCTATGAATATTTTTCGGAAGAGTGTAATCCGGAGAACTCTTCTAATCTTATTCCGGAAGGGCAGACGTTAACGGGGGCAGCCGATTTCCACCGCGAGTTATGTTCAATACTGGATGACGTCACTAAAGGCTCTATATCCACTAATCTCGGATATTCCGTAGGACGTAGGCACGCCAAGACTGCGTATTTATCTAACGCTTTTCTATGTCATCAGATAGTATATCGACTGAAAAAGTATATTGTCGAAGTTTCAGAGACTACCGACGTTGCGGGCGACTTTATTTCGTGGACTAAACACCAACTAAAATTTAATCACAAATTGAGGGAAGATTTTGGCGAGATTCTATACGAAAGACCCTCGCAAAATGAGCTTGATAATAAATATGAGTTTATAACTAATAGCGGAACTAAGGTCGAAGCGAAGGGCGTAGGTACGCAGATGCGTGGATTACGATACTTATCGGATCGGCCGGATTTATTTATACTCGACGACTTGGAATCGCAAGAAAACACGAATACGCCGGAAATGCGCGCAAAGAACCTGCATTGGTTCCGAGCGGAAATGTTAGAAGCTCTAGGTTTCGGTGGAATGTGTATTTACATGGGAACTATCGTACATTACGATTCATTGCTTAATCACGTAATAAGTAAGCGGAAAGACTTCACGTCGAGGAAGTTTCCCGCCATTTTGTCGTGGTCAGAACGTGAGAATTTATGGGAAGAGTGGCGGAAAATATATAATTCCGACGACAAGGAAGCGAAAAAGAAATCCGACGCCTATTACGAAGCTAATAAGTCTGAAATGGATAAGGGAACCGAAGTGCTCTGGCCCGAGATGTATTCGTATAAGTACTTCATGGAAAAACGCGAGGAAATGGGCGCGCGAGCCTTTAATCAAGAATACCTCGGTAATCCAGTCGATGAGGAATCGCAGATATTTATTCCGGATAATTTCGTTTATTACGTAGAAAGTGACCTCGAGGATATGTCTGACATGCAATACTTCGCGGCGGTCGACCTCGCAATGGGTAAATCGGATAGGGGCGATTATTCAGCAATCATAACGTTAGGAAAGCGCCCGGGAAGCGAAGTTTGTTACGTAGTTGACGCTTATTTAGCGAAGATGAAGCCTGACGACTTTATGACACAGATTATCAAGCGGACTTTTGAGTATCAGTACGAAGCGCTCGCAGTAGAGTCGCAGCAGTTCCAAGAATGGTTTGCGGACAAGCTATCAGAGGAGTTGCAAAATCGGGGCTATCCGGCGTATACGAGGCTAAAGCAAGTTAAGCAGAAGATGCGGAAGGAATTACGTATCGAAGCGTTAGAGCCGGAAATAAATGCGGGAAGGATTCGATTTAGGAAAGATCAGCGACTCTTACTCGAAATGCTCGAATTATTTCCTAATCATAATCATGACGATGGCCCCGATGCTTTGGCCGACGCTTTTAAGATAGCGAAAGAAACTAGCGCGGGAATACGCACCGTCCGTCAAATGAATCGATGGAGATAACGAATAGAAGGAGGTGAACGAATGTATAACGCAAGAAACGTAATGGCGGACTATCAATTAATGACGCCCGACGATATTAATACGATGATTTATAGCAAGTATCGGCAAGCACTCGGACGAGAAACGGTCGAACGCATATCGACGCAACTCGACAATTACGCATATTACGAAGGCAGGCAGCACCGCGACGAATATGGGCGATTGGTAAAAGCGTCCGAATTGCCACGGCCGCCCGAGCTTGATTACGACCCTACTCGATACGCTACGAACTACTTCAAAGCGATTGTCGACCGTAAAGCGCGTTGGCAAATGGGCGGAAAGCACGGAATTAAAGTGCCGCGCCGTCAGTTTGTCTCGCTAGAGAACGCTATGAAAGAAGGCTACAAGCCGAGCGCAGCGCAGCAGGCGGAAAATAATCGCGCGGAGCAGTTCGAGCGCCTATTGTATCAACTATGGGACGAAAACAAGATGCGCGCTAAACTCGTGCAAGCGGCTCGCGACCGCCTAATCGCCGACCGCGTTGTCTGCAAGATTATATACAACGACCGTACGGGTAAGATTCGTTGGATTTTCCGACCGGACACGGAATATATACCGGTCTATTCGGAGGACGATTTCGAGGAATTGATTGCGGCGCATTTCGTGAAGTCCATAAAATACGATCTAGACGACGGAGAAGAAATAGACGCAGTACGCAAGCAGTCATTTACGATAGATGACGAAGGAATGGCACACGTAGAAGAAGCGATATATCGCGAGGATAGCTTAGAACCACTCGAAACTATTCAGAAAAAATCGCCGCTAGGATTAAACTTTATTCCGGTACAGGAATTTTCGGTCAACGAATTAATATCGGAATCTCTCGGCGAATCGGAAATATCTTCGCTTATCGAGCAGAATGACGTACTTAATCAAATGAACGAGGACGCCATCGACTCGCTTAAATTCGAGATGTTTGAGCCTACCGCAATTACTAACGCAGTGCCGGGCGCAGCAGACGGCATTAGAGTCGCTCCGGGTGCTATCTACGAAATTCAATCGCAAGGTGATGCGAAGTCCGCCGACATTAAAAAGGTTGTCGGCAATTTTGCGTGGAAAGAAGCCTTTAAGGATCAATACGCGCGAGTCAAAGGTGCTATGCACGAAATATCGGGCTTGCCGCAAATCGTTCCGCAAGAGCTTAATTTCGGGGGATTGAACGGCGAAGCGTTGCAAGTTTTATTTCACGATATTATTACGGACACGGAAGAACATTGGTTGTCGTGGGGCTACGGATTGAAGGAACTGCACGAAAAAACAATTCGCTATTTGCAAGCGAGGGCTGATCGTCCTCGCTTTTCTTATAATCGGGAAGTCGTAAAAGGCATCAGCGACAATTACGAAAATGAGATGCGCTTTATCTTACCGTTGCCGGACAACCGCAAGGAATTAGTTGAGTTACTCGAAATGGAAACATTAGCGGGCTTTGAATCGACCAAAGGCGCAATGGAGCGCTTGGGGGTCGAAAATGTCGAAGCTAAATTGCAAGAAATTGAAAGCGGAAGTATTCGACGAGCAAGTCGGAGCGTAGCCGCATACGGCGAGGAGGTGAGTGATATTGGCGAATAAACCGCATTACTCAAAAGAGCCTTACTTCGTAGGCGGAGGCGCAGGAGCTGACGGTAAGTCAGCATATGAAATCGCGGTCGATAACGGATTCGAAGGCGACGAAGTTTCTTGGCTTGAATCGTTGAAAGGCGAGCAAGGTCCGCAGGGCGTTCAAGGGCTTCCGGGCGAAGATGGCGAGCAAGGACCGGAAGGAAATCCCGGCAAGGACGGCTTTGGAACAGAAGGACAATACAACGATATTATTACTCGATTGGAAGCTTTAGAAGGCGCAGTCGAATAATTACATTCGTCTATGGACGTTAAAAGGAGGACGCTATTATGAGCGAAGAATTAAAAGATAGTCATTCATTAGAAATTCCTTTAAATACGCATGAAATTAAAATCATCGACGAAACAAACCCGACTGACGAGTCGAAAAAAACGGAAGAACCAATCGTCGAAGGGCAGAAAATTCCTTATGACCGCTTTAAGCAAAAAGTAGACGAGGCTAACGCGTTGAAAGAGAAACTCGCCGAAATCAAAGAAGCGCAAGCGGAGAAGGAACGCAAGGAACTCGAAGAGCAGAACGAGTATAAAACGCTATATGAGCAAGCGCTGGAAGAAATCGCGCAAGAAAAGGCGAAGTTGACAACGGCGCGCAAAACAACGGCTTTAGCAAGCGCGGGCTATGACGCAGAACAAATCGAATTACTATCGAAATTAGTTGCGGGCGAATCGGAAGAAGAAATTAACGAATCTATCGAAACGATTAAGGCAAAATTTCCGATTAGGGATAATTACGCCGACCCTTCGCCGTTTAACGGGCCAAAGGGGAAGCCAAAGGCGGTAGACGCCGAAGAAGTCGGACGAAACGCAGTATCACGAGTAATACACAAAATTAGATTATAAGGAGAGATATTAATGACTTACGGACCAATTTTCAGTAAGACGCAATTACAAGGCGGAAAGAATATCGTAGCATCAGAGCATTTACAATTTGTTGAGGCGGGGGCAACGCTCGACCATACGAAATTTCCTAAAGGATTTAACGAGGTAGGGGCTCAGGTTGCACGAAATTCAGCGACGGGTAAGTTTGAGCCGTTTACAGAAGTTGAGGGCTTCGACGATTTCGGAATCTTAAACGAGGACTTCCGCAACGACTACGATCAAGACTTAATCGCAGGCGAGGTAATTGTACGCGGAAGTGTGTACGAAGCTAAATTACCGGAAGAAGTTTCCGCGGAATTTAAAGCGGCTAATCCATTAATTCGCTATGTTTCGCACGTAAAATAAAAACGAATAAATAACGATAAAACAACGAAAAGGGGAAATGAATAAATGGCGGGAATTACGCATATCGCCGAGCTTAAAGAGCCGGCATTAAGAGGAATTGTTGAGGAAGTAGATAAGGCGAAATTAGAAACGCAGGAGTCCGTAATTAACTTTTTACCGGACGAATTAACGTATGACCAAGAGTTTGCGTATAATGTAATCTCTAAAACATCGCAAATCGGAGCGATGATTGGTATTGGTAACGAGCCACCTATCCGAGATAAGGACGCAGTAGCGCGCCGTATGGGCGAATTAGCTAAGTTTGGCTGGAAGGACATCGTTACGGAAAACGAGTTATTAAAACTTCACAATCCGCGAAATGACGGCGAGTTTAAGTCGATTGTGGATTCTTTGGTGGCTAACGGCGGTACTATTGTATCGGAGTTACGCGACCGTATTAACGTAACTAAAATGCAAGCTATCACGACTGGTAAGGTTGTTTACGACGACAATAACGTCAAAGTAGACATCGACTTTACGGAAGACATGCCGGCGGAACATAAAATCGTCCTAACGGGAGCTAATACTTGGGCTAATCCGGAGCATGATGTTATCGGCGATTTAATCGCGTGGGATCAGCAGTATCAAGATACTAACGGAAAGCAAGCGGACACGATTTTTATGACTCGACAAACGCAAGCACTATTACTTAAAAATACGGTAATCGTAAATGAAGCCGTAGGCGTATCTAATAGCGGGCGCGGGCGCGTCAGCGTTGACGAGTTAAACAGCGTACTTGGCGGATATGGTTTACCATCAATCACTATCGTTAAAAAGACTAAGGCTAACGTTAAGAATACGTATACGGGCGAAGTTGAAACAATCGACCTATTCCCGGAAAATCGCGTAATCTTCGTTTCGAATGGCGTAGGAAAGTTCTTGCTTGGTCCGACGGTAGAAAACAACTTCCAGCCGGGAATCGTATTACAGGCGTACGATAGACAAGAGCCAATTCAGTCAATTCTACGCGCAGTAGCGATGGGCTTCCCGATTATCGAAAATCCTAACTTGCTATTATTTGCTGACGTTGTCGAAGGATAAGCGAGCAAATGGCGAAAAAGGTACGCGTAGTAACGAAGGCTGTTTTTAACGGACAGCCTGTCGGCTCTACGTTAGAATTTGACGAAGATTTCGCGAAGAAATACGAAGCTAAAAAGTATTTAACAATCGTCGGAGCAGTTGAAAAAGTCGAGTCAGCGACGAAAAAGACTGCGCCAAAGACGGCAGCGAAATCTAAGTCAACGGCTAAAAAATAAGGAGGTGGCGCTATGACGGCGCAAGACATTGTCGAAAGACTGGAGCGCATGTTTAAGAGTGTGCCGGGCTTTACGACGGAAGATGCAATGGAAATCGTAGCAGATGCGATGGAAGAACACGGCTTTGCGCCGTCCGCCGACATTCCTACGGACAAGGTGCGGGCGATTATTCTTTACTCGCAAATTCAAGGCGCGTGGCAAATCGCCTTTAGCGTCGCGCATTACTTTAAATTTTCGGACGGAGAAGAATCGGTCGATAAATCAATGGTCGCGGAAAACTATCGGAAGTTGGCGAAAGACTTGCAAGCTGAATACGACAAGGAAACGGGCAAGAAGTTCGGCAACAATTTCCGAGTGATGACGAGAATCGATCGTCCGATCACGCAGCCGATTACGGGCGAAAGCGCGGGTGCTAGGCGATGGCGCAGAAGGTATTAACGACGCAAGCGGAACTAGACGAAATATTCGCGAAGATGAAGCGAGATTATGGCGCACTAACTAAAAAGCAAGAGGCGTATGCAATCCGTGAAATCGAGCGAGTGCGAGGCGATGTTTCCAATTTGCTGGCAGACTATGCGGACAGCGACGGCACAATCAAGCGCAGACGATTGCGACAAGTATTGCGAGAATTGGACGAAGTAGAGATGGCTATGCGCGCTAACGGCGAGCAAGCGCTGAATAAAATCGTAAAAGAATCTACGGAATTTACTACGGAAAATATTGCACCGGTAATCGGCATATCGGCGTCACAAGTTAAAATCGTGAATGAGCACGTATTTAAGTACATCGTCAAGCGATTTGACGCTAACGGTCTTGTATTGTCCGAGCGCATTTGGGGATTAAGCGGTGAGATTCGCGATGAGTTATCGACGGCTATCCGATCAAATATCATTAAAGGCGAAGGCATTAAATCGATGATGAAGGATATTAGTTCGGTATATTCGGCTGACTCTTGGAAAGTTAGACGATTAGCGCGAACCGAGTCGACAACGGCGCATCGCGCGGCTACTAGTTATAACGCGCAGGAGTCCGATATTGTTAACTGGGTGCAGTTTCATGACGGGCGTGGCGGACACCGAAACCACGAAAAGCATCGATGTTACGAATTAGCTAACGAAGATAGATACGGAAAAGGCACGGGTATATATAAGCCGAAAGATACGGACATTTGGCTTCCACATCCTAACTGCACCTCTTATATTACGTACATTATCGACGAAAGGTGGTTATGACGGCTTGCTAAACGAATCGGACATTGAATATATGAAAGACGCGCAAGACGAAATATACACGCTTAGGCAGCGGCCAATTAGCTTGATTGCGGTCGAGGAAGTGTTTGACGATTTTACGGGCGAGTCACTCGGAAAAATAGAGAAAGAGCGCGCAGCCCATGCCGTCATAACCGAAATAGCCATTCGAAGCAAGGACGGAGCGCGTAACATTATCGGCGGAATAGAAATCGAGCAAGGCGATATAAAGATAGATATAAAAATCGAACAACTCGAAAATGCGGGCGACGTAATCCGCGCTGAATTCGACGGCAAGAAATACGAATTGCTCGGCGGCGACCGCAAAGGGATCGGCGTCCGAAATCGAATCGAATTTATAGGGCGTGAAATCTCATGAAATTAGGGATAAACGTAAAAGGAATTGACAAAGTAATTAACGAATTTTCCGTGCGGGGCGTAGCGGCGCAACATCGAGCGGACAAGGTTACAGAAGCATTTACGCGCAAGATCGCGAACGAATCGGCAGAGATGGCGCCGGTTGATACGTCGGACTTAAAGAATTCGATTCTCGCAAGTCCCGAACGATTATATCTAGCGGAGTGGCAGTTCGGCTCACGCCTGCCTTACGCGAATCGACAGGAATACGAGCATCCGAGCAAAAAAGGATTCATCCGCAAAGCCGTTTGGAATAATCGCGATGAATATCGTAAGAAGTTGCGCGAGGAGGTAGCGAATAAATGACGAACAATATACACGAACACGGGTTAAACCGTTCGCTATTAATGCACTTGCGAACGCGATTTCCCGACGCAAAAGTCGACTTACATTTCGACGGCTATAAATACCCGGAGCAGCGGCCGCTTATTCTCGTCGAATCGATGCCGAGCAACTTTTCGAATATATCGAAGCAACGTGAAGGCATGCTCGCGACTTATCGCTATCAAGTCGGACTGTTCGATTCTAATAGCGTTAATTTATCGATTACTAAAGAACGTTTGCAAAACGTATTCATGTTTGACCGTTTCGCATTTTATGACACGTTGAAAAGTCCGGCTAAAAAGTCGGGCTATTTTTATTGTGAATTATCGGCAGTGACGCCTATACCGGCGGACGATATTACGAAGCAATCGGAATACAATCGCGTCTATTTTGACGTGGAAATAACGACAACAAAAAGGAGCTGTTATTAATGGCGGTAGGAGAAATGTATAAAGGCGAGGAGTTTATTTTCCTCGTTGAAATCGAATTAGAAGACGGAAAGCAAACGGTTCGTCCTTTTGACCAAACGGGCGGAAGCGTAAGCTCATCTGCGGACGAATTAGAAATCGACACAAAAGATCGAACGGGTTCAGATTACGGAAAAGTTACGCAAACTATTTCGTTAGAAGGAAATATCACGGAAGGCGACCCGTTTCCTAAAGCGGTTTTAAAAGCACAACGCGAAAAGAAATTCGTAAAAATCTACGAAGTGAATACGCGCGACAATACGGCAGAGTACGGGCTATATATGATTAGCGCGTTTGACAAAGATTTCGCGAATGGCGATTTCGCTACGTATTCATTATCAGGCACATTATTCGGAGAAATCTGCGAAACTACGTTAAATCTAATTCCGGAAGGAGCGCCTGCGCCGGAAGGCATGACGTGCGAGCCGGAAACGGTACTGCCGGGCGGAGATGAAGCGGGAGAGTAACTAAGTTTGATGGACGGGCTTCGGCTCGTCTTTATTTTTTAAAATAACGCAAAGGGGCGAATTAAATATATGGCAACGTTCGAAATTGAAGGAAAAGAGTACGAATTAAAACTAGACTATGCGGCGGTATCGCGACTAAGCAACCTATATGAAGGTGGAGCTTACGAATTAATCGGTAAAGCTATCGCAGGAAATTTGGAATTGTTCCCAATCGTAGTGCATGCGGCTCTATTCCATACGGGCGAAAATTTCGCTTTAAAAACGGTCAATCAAGCGATCGAAGATTTATTTAATAGCGAAAAATTAACGTTTGAGGACGTAAGCAAAATTCTCGATAAGGTGGTAACGCAGTCTTTTTTCTTCGCGACGACGGTCAAGCGTCTAATGAAGGACAATCCGGAAGCAGCGGAACAACTAGCGGCATTGAGGGCTTAGGCGAGATTACGGATGTAGAGCGCGCCGTATTCGACGGCAGACGCTACCTCGGCTTATCTGCGCCGCAAGTTCTATCGCTGACACCGCGCGAGTTTGCGATAGAAATGCGGGCGCATACCGAGCGCATATACGACGATTATGAGCGCATGGCTTTTCAAGCGATGATGATGCGGGGAGCATATCACGCTAAGAAGTTAAAGCAGTCGGATTTATTCGATCGTCCTAAAGACGTAAAGACGGCGAAAATAAGCGCCGACGAAATAAGAGCTAAACAAGCGGAAACCATGCGATGGCTCTCGCAATTTGAAGAGTTCCGCGGAAAGGAGTAACGCATGGCAAACGATATACTTGTTAAGGTTGGCGCGAATATTACGGATTTTAGCCGGAAAATGGCGCAATCTCAAAAGGCTTTAAGCGATTTTGCAACGGCGAATCAGCGAACGTTTGGCGCTTTTAAGCAAGTAGGCGCAGGAGTAACCGCAATAGGCACAGGTATGGCCGTAGGTTTATTTGGCGCAGTAAAAACAGCGGCTAACTTTGAAGCGGAAATGAGCAAAGTAAAAGCTATTTCCGGAGCTACGGGCGACGAACTTAAGCAATTAACCGATAAAGCTAAAGAGATGGGCGCAACAACTAAATTCAGTGCAAGTGAATCAGCAGAAGCGTTTCAATATATGGCAATGGCCGGCTGGAAAACGGAAGATATGCTTGACGGTATCGAAGGAATAATGAGTCTTGCCGCAGCATCCGGGGAAGATTTAGCGCTAACGTCGGATATTTTAACAGATGCTTTAACCGCTTTTGGAATGTCGGCAGGCGATTCGGGCAAGTTAGCGGATGTATTAGCCGCGGCCGCGTCGAGTGCGAACACAGATGTAGCTATGTTGGGCGAATCATTTAAGTATGTGGCGCCGCTAGCAGGAGCGCTAGGGTATTCGGCGGAAGATGTCTCGATAGCCTTAGGTTTGATGGCTAACTCAGGTATAAAGGCCAGTCAAGCTGGAACATCTCTAAAGACAATGTTTACGAACCTAGCTAAGCCTACTAAACAAATGAAAAGTCAAATGGAGAAATTGGGAATAAGTTTGACTGATAGTAAAGGGCAAATGAAGCCTATGCGACAAGTGTTGGATGAATTGCGCAAATCCTTTTCATCTTTGACTGAATCAGAGCAAGCGTCCGCTGCTGCTACTTTATTCGGTAAAGAAGCTATGTCGGGAGCTTTGGCTGTAATAAACTCATCAGAACAAGATTATCAAAAGTTAACGAAGGCTATAGACGGTTCTCAAGGGTCCGCTAAAAAGATGGCGGAAGAGATGGAAGATAACTTGCTAGGATCGATTACCGCATTAAGTTCAGCTTTTGAGGGATTTCTAATCGGAATAGGCGATCCATTGAAAGACGGCATCCGATCAGTTGCTGATTTATTGCAGGGGTTATTAACGAAATTTAATAATTTATCTGAATCAACTCAAAAAATAATTTCAATAGCATCTGCAATAACGGCAGCATTCGCACTAATAGCCGGTCCAATTTTACTACTTATCGGATTCATTCCGCAGATTATTTCGGGGTTTGGAGCTATTGCGACTGTATTCGGCTTATCTAGCGCGGCTCTTCTAAAAGGTATTTTAGTATTTACGGGCATCGCCGGCGCAATTATAGGCGTAGTTGTGGCGTTAGTTGTCGCATATAAAAAGGTCGAATGGTTTCGTAATTTTGTCGATGGCGCTTTCGCGTGGATAATCACGACGGCAAAAGCGATAGGTCCCGCGATTAAGTCGGCATTCGGCACATCGCTAGATTGGGCAGCGGAAAAGCTTACTGCTCTTAAAGGCGTAGCTATTGTCGTTAAGGATGTCATCGTAAAAGCATTCGGCGCTATTAAGAACGTATTTAGCGGATTGGGCGAATCCAGTTCGGGATTATTTTCGGGAATAGTCAATAAAGCAAAGGAATTTATCGGCAATATTAAATCGGCTTTCAGCGGAAATCCGGAGGACTTGATGCCGGTAATTATGCAGATAGTGCCTACGATTATCGGATTTCTTCTCGGCGGATGGCCACGAATTATTATAATAGTATCGCGATTTTTGCCTATGATTGCTGACGGAATGCAGTCGGGATTACCGAAAATCGTTGAAGTAATTAACAACGTAGTAGAGTCGATCGTCGGCTTTATTCAGAATAATTTGCCGCAAATCATTGAAACTGGTCTTGAAATAGTAATATCCCTTCTGAACGGAGTCCTATCCGCAATCCCTTCGTTAATTGAAGCGGCGGCCGAAATTATATTGACGCTCGTATCGGCGATAGCCGAATTTTTGCCAACCATTTTATTGGCGGGAATAGAAATTCTAACCTCGTTATTAGACGGAGTCGTTTCTGCAATTCCTTCAATAATTGACACGGTGCTTACGGTAATTGATACGCTAATTACTACGATTATTGATAATTTGCCTGCCGTAATTGATACGGGTATGGAGGTACTAACATCGTTAATCGACGGCATTATTAAGGTTCTTCCTTTATTAATCGGCGCGGCACTCATGCTTGTCTTAAATATAGTTGACTCGATTGTAGCTAATCTGCCGAAAATTATCGACGCAGGCATTAAGATTTTATTCTCGCTTATTGACGGTATTGTGAAAATTTTGCCCGTATTAATAGAAACGGCAATAAAATTAGTCCTTCAAATTGTCGATACGCTGATTAAGAACCTTCCTAAGATTATTGACGCAGGAATGAAGATATTAACTGCGCTGATTTCCGGAATCGTAAAGATATTACCGCAACTAATATCAACTGCGTTTCAGTTAATCGTTAAAATCGCGGGAATATTAATTCAGAACTTGCCCAAGATTTTGGCGGCAGGCGTACGAATATTGAAGGAATTAATTAAGGGGATTATCAGTATTATCGGCGAGCTAATCTCCGCGGTAAAGGATGATATTATTCCGGCAATCGTGGATAATCTCAAAGAAGTCGACCTTATGCAAGTTGGTAAGGACATTATAAAGGGATTAATTAAGGGAATTGGCTCGATGGGTAGCGCAGTTTGGGACGCGACTAAGAATCTAGGAAGTAAGATAAAGGACGGATTTACCGGATTCTTCAAGATTAAATCGCCGTCGCGCCTTATGATGTCGCTTTCTAAGCATATACCGGGCGGAGCGATTAAAGGAATCGAATCGATGCACGGCAAGGTCGAGCAAGCGACCGCGCGATTATCCGAAGCCATGACGCCGGACGTAAAGTCTATCGACATGAGTTACGCAACGCCGAACGGAATAGCTTCGAATCTATCGGCAGCAGTTGCGGGCACGGTCGACGTAAATGCGCGTGAAGAAATGATCGCGGGCGCAATCAACCGACTAGAATCGAAACTAGAAAACTTGCGAATCGTTATGGACGAGCGCGAGTTTGGACGCGCGGTAAGCGACGTAGCAGAAAGCAGCCGCAATGGCGCGGTAAGAAGCGGGGGGAGGCGCAGAATATGAGTTGCGAAGAATTAACAACATACTCGAACGTATGGATTGACGATGTACTATTGCAGGCGGAGTTTGGCGCGGACGTATTGCTTGCCTCCGCCGAGCCTGCATTGCCATCTATGCGCAATATTTCGGTAAGCGTGCCGGGCAGACATGGCGCATATGATTTTGGCGCATACTTTGAGCCGCGCGAGTTTACGCTAAGTATTGCATTAAAACGGCAATCCTACGCAGGATTAAAGCAAGAATTGCGAAGGCTTAATCGTCTATTTATCGACGAGTATGCGCGTCCTAAGACGGTCAAGCTGCGATTTGGCGACGAAGTAGATAAGTTTTATTACGTAAGGATAACGTCGGGCATAGACGTCGATAGGGCGGCCGAGCGCGGCTTTATTGACGTTGGCTTGACGGCTTTCGACCCTTACGCTTATTCGACCGTATTTTCGGACGAAGTGCTTTGGGGCAGCGAAGTAATTACGTTTGAATGGTATTACTTGCTCGGAATGGATGGTACGGGCGGAGGCTTTAAAGTTACGAGTCCGCAATCTATTCCGATTTATGTCGATGGAGAATCCTTGCGGCCAGTCATTGAAATTGACGGATCGGCGAACGGGCTGACGATTAGCGCGAATGGCAAGTCGTTTAAGTTGCCGAACTTTAGCGCGACGAAATGGGTTATCAACGGCGAGAATTACTCGGTTACGCGAAACGGTGCGGACGATTTGAGCGCGATGACGGGCGACTTTATCGAATTAATGCACGGCGATAATAGCGTGTCAATAAGCGGCTCAGACTTAAATTTCAACTTGACGATTAAATATCGAAATAAATACATCTAAATAATTATAACTATCGGAGGCGATACGCTAATGGCGGAATTAATCAATGAAACAGATACGCTCAACAAAGGACGTATTAAAATAAATAACGCGATAACGGACGCAGAGCAGGCGAAGAATATTTCGCAAGGGGCGGACGGTAAGGCAACGCAGGCGCTCGCTAACTCGGAAAGTACACAGACGCAACTTGATACGATCGTTATTGAAGGTGATTCGAGCATTGAGGCGGCGCAGGCTAGAGTGGATGAGAAGGGCGTAGGGCATAGTACGTTGAAAGAACGGATTGATGATGGTTTCACGGAAGTTACGTCGCAGTTGGCACATACTATGGATAAAGTTTCTGATTTCATTACTTTTCCACAGTCTCCGAAGCCGGAAAAAAGCGGTGTAAAAGAAAGTAGTCATAAAATCGTTCACAAGATTTCAAATTCACAAGTCCGCATCGTACAAAAAACGAACGAGGGGTACGTTCATTATGACTTGCAAAAAGGTGGTAATTCGGGAGTTAATGATTACGGGGACAATCACGAGTTATTAAGATTATATTCTGCCAAACCTCTAAATGAAGCTTATGTTTTTTTTGATGTGAGTGAGCCAAAATCGAGAAACCTTACAATTTATAATGCCCCCGGAATATTTAACTCTATCGAATCAGAATTATTCTACTTGCCTAACCTTGATACCACGGGAGAGTCACATGTATCTAGTGATGGGGCTTTGGGGATGGGGTGTTATGTTGTTAATCCATCGACAGAAGTTGAATATGATTTGCCTATTACCGAATTTGATGAAGCCAATCTATTGATTATGGGCACCGTTGGAAGTGGAGATGATTTACAAGTATTCGTGGCGGGAAAACTTGTAAAAACAATTAACGCTAAATCGTATGTAACAAGCGATAACAACACTGCGTTCGCAACAATCACTTTTAAAATACCATCAAAAAAAGGGTCGAGCAACAAGAAATTTTCTATTAAACTTCGCAATAATGCTAGTACGGGAAATAATTATATTTGCGCATTAAATTATTTCAAGTTAAAAGACTATAAAGGACATCCCATCACTAATTACAAAGGATTCGGAACAAATAAACCGGGTTGGATAACGAGAAGTGGTGCTAGTGATTATGCTTTGTATGATCAGGAAGAAGGAAAATGGTTTGGTTCGTACCACGGAGGAGAAATATCTTTGTACAACAGAGTACAATGGTTAGGTCAACCTAACATATCTCCTAGCCACCCACATGCTTTTTCCCCAATAGAAAATATAGAAGATGGGGAGTGGAGAGCACAGAGCAATTTACAGTTTTACCAAAGAACTAGTTTAGCGAATGGAAAAGCGGAAATGATAAGTATTTGGAATTTCGACGTAGATGGAAGCATGGAAATGGACATGTCTTATCAAGGAAATGTGGTTTTAGGTAATTTTTACACAGCATTGACTGCCGCAGATGTTTCGTTCAATTATTTAATGTTCCCAGTGTTTATGTTTTTGGGTAGTAATCCGACGGGAAATAAAATATATACCCCGTTAACAGAAGGTAAAGTGAGCCAACTAAGTCAATCACAAGGACTCCAATTGGATACAAGGTTTACCAAGTTTAACCAAGAAAGAGCTACCGAAGGACCTTACATTTCTGATGTTAATGCCTATAGAAAATTTTACTACAGTCCTATCAATGGAAATAAAGGTAGGTTTAAATTACCTGCTCTCACGTTTTCTAAAGGGTTGGATTTTATTGTTAGGTAATGCTATAATATTCATAAATAATTAAGTGAGGGAGTTATTTAATGAGCAAGTACTCTTTTGAAGACGTTTATATTAAAAAGAAGTACGGAGATGCGACAGAGTGCAATCATTGTTACGGCTCGGGAGTTGTCCAATATCATGATAGTTGTAAAAAATGCGATGGCAAAGGTTTCATTATAAAGGGCGTAAGTAGTATCACTGAAAAAATAAAAACCCGAAAATAAAAAGTAAAGTTGTTGTCTTCTTATTTTACTTTTGGTGTACACCGCAGGACTATACTGCGACATAGTGAAAACTTAATATTCACCGAAATCAGACGTTAGAGGCGCCCACCTCGACGTCTTTTTCGCATTCAAAAATAATCAAATATTCGGAGGTGTATCGCAATCATACGCATACTAAACGCAAACCACTCGCCCATCGCCATACTCGAAAACGCGTACGGCATCGGCTACGAGCGCAAACTCAACGAACTTTGGACGGCGTCCTTCGCGCTCCCACTCGACGACCCGAAGAACGCGCATTGCCGACCGCTAAACTACGTCGAGATTACGGACGATCATTCGGGAGAGTATATAGGCTTATTTCGCATCGTACCGGCTAAAACTCGCAAACTTGCGACTATAAACGAAGTCCAGTACGAATTGGAGCACGTACTCGCTACGCTACTCAACGACGTTATTTACAAGTATGAGCAGACGGAGAATCTTACAACTCGCGCCAATCTCGAATTGCTTTTGTCGAAACAGGCAACGAAACATTGGCGATTGGGCGACGTTGATTTTACGCGATATTTCCACTATAAATGGGAAAATGAAAACGGCTTGCTCGGTCCTATCTTTTCGGTAGCCGAGCCTTTTGACGTGCCTTACGTTTGGACGTGGGACACGCGGTCATATCCGTGGACGCTTAATCTTAAATCGCCGAGCAATGCGGTAACGGGCGAAATACGCTACGGAAAGAATCTCGCGGAAATCGAGCGCGAAATTGACCCGACAAATATTGTCAATCGACTATATCCGTTAGGCTACGGAGAGGGCGATAATGCGCTCGACATTAAGCGCGTCAATGGCGGTCGGGAATATATCGAAAATACGGCATCTATCGGCGAGTTTGGGCTTTGTCAATACGTGTGGGTCGATAGGCGATTCGAAGATGAAGCGAGCTTGCTGGCGTCGGCTAAGGCGTTTCTCGACGAGTGGAGCGTGCCAAAGGTATCTTATCGAATTAAAGCCGTCGAACTGTCGCGCTTAACCGGTCTAACTATCGACCGCCTAAGTCTCGGCAAGGTTATCCGCATTATCGACCCGGACATAGGCGCAATTGAGGCGCGCATCGTAGCGGAGCGCAAGTCGGAAATGGTTGAAGAGTCGTTTAACGTCGAATTAGAAATCGCGAATACGCGGTCGAATATCGGAACGACAATTGCGGATATCGAGCGACGCCAAGAAATCAACGAAGTATATTCGCAAGGCGCTACGAATCTACTCGTCTATCTTTACGAAGATAATGCCGACAAAGAGCATCCGGCGATTATTCGCTTTAAGTTGCCCGACGAAATGGTTCGGATTAATAAGCTGGAGTTAACGTATGAAACGACGGAATTTAGGGCTTACTCTCGCGCAATAGAAGGCGGCGGCGCGATTGTTAGTTCGACAAAAGGCGGCGGCGCTATCGTCAAATCTACGAAGGGTGGCGGCGGAACTACTCGATCGACTACAGATGGAGGCGGAACTACTCGCTCAACGACAAGCGGCGGTGGCTCTACGCAGACATCGAGTAACGGCGGTGGAGTAGCTAAGTCGACGGCAAGTGGTGGCGGTACGAGCCAAACAACGACTTTATATAACGACAATAATCACGTCGTACTAGAAACTGGATTAGACCAACAGAACGAAGCAGGCTCGCGTCATTTCCATAACGTTCAAGTGCCGAAGAGTTTATTTAGCCATTCGCACGGAGTTACAATTCCGAGTCATACGCACAGCTTCGATATTCCAAATCACAACCACTCAATAACGATACCTAATCACAGTCATGACGTCACTATACCGGCGCACAGCCATAGCGTAACGATTCCGGACCATACGCATGAAATCGAGCTACCGAACCATACGCACGAAATTGAGCTGCCGAACCATACGCACGAAATCGAGCACGGCATTTTCAAGCTAAACCGCAATCCGAGCGCGGTATCGATCAAGGTTGACGGAAATATCGTACCAATAACGGCAACAAGCGGAGATTCTATCGATATGATTCCTTATCTTTCGCTAGATTCGGATAATCGAGTAAACCGCGGCTGGCATACGGTAGAGATTACGCCTAATGACTTGGGGCGGATAAACGCGCAGCTAATGGTTCAATTCTTTATGCAATCAAGAGGCGGAGTAGACGCTTAAATATTGGAGGAGATAGCGAATGCAGAAAATTATCGTAATTACGGTTAAAAACGGAACTAAGTATCAAATCGGATTAGACAAGAGCGTGTCGGCAATTTTAAATGAATTATCCGCATGCAAGTCGGATTTTTATTCGGTTGTAGATAATTGCGCGATTAATGTTAGCGAAATTGTTTCCGTCGAGAAATTCGAAGTAGAAATTCCGAAAGAAGGCGAGGAGGCGGACGAATGATACTACTCGAAATAAGTACGCACAGCGGCGACTTGGACGTCGTAGAAGTCGAAGAATATAGTGCGCAAGAAATTGCGGAAAAACTTAATAATAACGAATTGCAGGCGCTAGCTTTCGGCGACAACGTATATAGCCGCATAGATATAAAAGGCATTAAGCCGGTCAAATCGGAGGTGCAGGATGGATAATAGCGGAATTTACGAAGCCTTGTCCGAAATCAAAGAACGGACGGCATCGGTAGAAACGAAGGTCGACTTAATGTTGGACAACAATAAGAAGCTAGAGGACGTCAAGGACATCGCCGTAGCCGCGAAGAATAGCGCCGACAGTGCGCACAGACGGCTCGACCGCATCGACAAATGGCTTTATGCGATTGGCTCTACGGCAGCTATTGCGATTGTCGGCGCAATACTCAACTTAATCTTAAACGCAAATTAGGAGGCGGATTTAATGGAAATTATCAACGAATATATTATCGATCAAGCGCTGGTTGTTATTCCGGCGCTATTAGTATTGGGCGCAATTATCAAGGCAACGCCGGCGGTACGCGACTGGACTATCCCTTACGTGCTACTAGCGATTGGCGTATCGTTTACGGTCGCATTGCTCGGCTTTAACGTCGACGCAATTATTCAAGGCGTGCTCGTATCGGGCGCAGCCGTATTCGGCCATCAATTGTACGCACAGGCTAAATATAAGGAGGAGCGATAATATGACATTTTCGGGCTATCGGATTACATCTCCGTATGGAAACCGCAAGAATCCATTCGGAAGCGGGACGGAATTTCATCAAGGCATCGACTTAGTTAAATCGCATAAAGCGCCAATTCAAGCGTTTGTCGGAGGCACGGTACTATATGCGGGATTAGGCGTCGCAGGCACGGGTCTAGGCGGTTATGGAAACGTAGTATTTATTAAGGATAGCGCAGGCAAAGGACACCTGTACGCACATCTCGACAGCGTCGCGGTCAAGGCGGGATACATCATCTCGAAGGGTCAAACAATCGGTTATCAAGGCGCTACGGGCAAAGTTACAGGCAGTCACTTACATTACGAAATCCGCAAAACAACCGTGCCATCGTACGGCTGGACGAGTAATCCTAAGGCAAGCACGCTAGAGCCTGCGACCTACCTTAAATCGCTAGATAGCGTTAGCAAGCCGGCAGCAGTCAAATCGATCGCGCAAATGGCGAAGGAAGTCGCGGACGGCAAGCATGGCAACGGACACGACAATCGCCGCAAATCGCTTGGAATTAGTGCGGCCGAGTACGAAAAGGTTCGCGCGGAAGTTAATCGAATTGCTAGCGACAAGCCTTCGAAAACTATTGCGCAGATGGCTTCGGAAGTTATCGCAGGCAAGCATGGCAACGGACACGAGAATAGACAGAAATCGCTCGGCGTAGATAATGCGACATATGCTAAGGTGCGCGCGGAAGTTAATAAGCGAAATTAATTCGAAATATTAAAGCCCTCGCAATGAGGGCTTTAATATTTCTTATAACTATCGATCTATTTACGACTTTCTTCCTTATTATATACATAAAAAATTCATCATTTAAAACGGACTGATCCGCGTTTCTTTTCGTTGTTCTTAATCAACGCCTCGACTGGCGACGCTTTCTCGTGTATTTCCGTCAAATCCGAATCTACATACCTTATATATTTTTCCGTCATAGCCATATCGGTATGCCCGAGTATGCGCATAAGTGCGAAAGGGTTTCCGCCATTTTTTAAATAATTAACCGCGAAGTAATGTCGGAACGTATGTGGACTCGGGCGACCTTTAATTATTCTGTCGGCTTTATTCGCATACTTACGGATCATTTTCGCAAACGTATCCCCGTAATATCTTTCGCCGAACTGCGTGAGAAAAACGTATTCTTCTTCGTCGCTGTCGTCTAATCCAATATAATCGAATAGCTCGCGCAGAAGTTCTGCCATTGTTTGCGAAAAGGGAACCGTACGCATGCGTCCTCCTTTCGTAATTTCCGCACGAATCATTATTTGTCGATAGGATATATCAATATCTCCGCGGCGCAGCTCGCTCATCTCTCCTACACGCATGCCCGTATCAATAATAAGCATCATCATTATATAATCGCGATTTCCCGTATACGTGCGGCGGTTAGGGACGGCTAGTATTGCCTTAACGTCGTCGTCAGTAAATACCTCGAATCCTTCTTGTTTTTCCGTTTGATACTCTACGTTTTCGGCAGGGCTATGAGATATTATTTTACGCGCCTTACACCAGTTATAAAATATGCGTATAACCCGAATAGCATTATTAGCCGACTTTGCCGATACGCCGACGCCTTTCTTAGGGCTTGTCGGATGATCGTCCCAACGTACTTTCTCGAAACTAATCCACTTCACATATTCGCGCACGCTGTCCGGCTCATCGCCTGCCATTTCCACACTCTCCACAAATTTAGCGAAATGATTTAACGTTTGTTTGTACGTTTTAATTGTCTTGTCGCTTCGTTTTTGCAGGCGCTTATCGTCAATAAATCTGTCAATACTTTCCCGCAAATCAAATGCTCGCGCAGGCGCTGTTTGGCGCTTTTTAAACTCAAATTTCATCGTTTTCTCCTCCTTATTTATAGCAAAAAATTGCCGCCGAACAACTGCGATAAATTACCTCACAATGTACGAGTAATTCGTCGGAATGACTGGGGTAAAACCGCATAACCACGCGCCCCGTACACCCTTTAGACGTTTGGAAAATAGTGAATTCATTGCGATGGTCGCTGATAAATTACGACTTGAGCATAGAGCGTCATAAGCGTTGATTTGACGGTGTTTGTATCGGTAAATTGTACGCCATATAGCAATGAACTTTCCGTATCATTCCGATGAATTTTCGTCAATCATTCCGATGAATTTATCGTCGAGAGCATTATAGCACATAGAGGAAAACCCCGCAATTAGGACGATTGAAAACCGTTCTTTTGCGGGGCTTTTTCTTTGCTTATTTATTCGTCTAATAGTCCGTACTTCATTTCTAATTCCGCTTTTATCGCGAGTGCTTGCAACGTATTATTATCCGATAGGCTGATTGTATCCATAATTTTTTCCATCTCCGACGGACTAAAATCGCCCTTATCGAGCATTTTCCTAGCTTGCTTTGCGGCTTCCTTTCGCATAGCAGCCCCGTTAGCGAAGTTCGATCGCATACTACTTACGCGGTCGGAATCGTCCTTGCCTTGCGCTTTTTTGTCGGTTTTAATATCCGCGATATTTCTTTCTAGCTTGCGGTACAGTTCTTCTAAATCGCCTAAGTTGTTGTATGCGGTATACACGTCGACCGAGCCGTCAGCTATACCGTTAAAGGTGGGCGCCCATAATTCGTCCCATATGAGATCATATTCCGCAATGTAATTCACCATTTGGGGCTGCACGTTTGTCTCGTAGTATTCTTTCGCTTTATTAGCCGCGTCTGCTTCGGCTTTTTCTGCTTCCGCCTCTTTTTGGCGTTGCTTTTCTTCTTCGACCGCGACCTTATCTTCTTCTGCTTTCTTTTCGGCTTCTTCCTTCTTCGCCTTCGCAGTTTGCTTTTCTTGCGCCTTTTCGGCTTTTTCTTTCTCTTTCGTTGCCTTCTCCTTTTCCGATTGTTTATCGTCCGTATCGACTTTGGCCACCTTCTCCGCCTTCGGCGCTGTATCTGCCCCGGTTTCTACAAACGGGGCAACTACGACCATAATTACTATTGATGCGATAATAGCGATGGTCGTATTCTTTTTCCCCTTCTTTCTAACCTTCATAACGATTGACGTAATTAATGTCGTGAGTGCTATTAAAAATATTATCTCCAGCATTCCGATTCCTCCTATATTATGTAGTTAATATTCCTTCTTAATATTATCATAAATAAAAATTAATTAAATTATTTTCGCGAAAAGTGTGCGAGATTGAACCTGGCAAACGGATAAGTATTTAAGGTCAGGTTTTAATACGTGAAATAAATAATTTTTAAAAAGTTTCATGTTTATGGTCCATTTTTCGGAAATGAGGGACGGTATATAAATAAGGGGGTAATTTTATGAATTCAAATAATAATTTCGTCAGCGTAGAATCTCAAACGGAACGATCGATTACTACCGGCAAATCAGAAACGCGCATCTTCGTCAAGATGTACGTAGGAGCAGTTCGTGACGGTCTTATGGCTGATATGGGTGTCAGAAATTGGGCGACGTTATGTGTAATCGCCTCATTTATGGACGCGCAGGGAAACTGCTGGCCGACGCAGGAACAAATCGCAAAAGGACTTGGAGTCAGTCGACAAACCGCAAATAAGTACGTCAACGATCTTCTCGAATATAGGTGGAATGGAGAGGCGTTAGTAACTGCGATTAAAGTACGTGAGGGCGGACGATTCGACAATATAAGGTACACGGTTTTTCCTGTAAGTAATCTCGAAATATTTAACCGAGTAAAGCAGCACCGACACGGTAGTCACCGACACGGCTAGCGTTGACAGTAAGTAGAACCATCTCTTAACAAGAACCATATCTTAAGAAGATAAAACATACAGCCAATCCCTATCGGGAATTGTCTGACGTATCAAAACCTTATCAAAATATTAATCAAAAATATGAACCGAACAATAATATCTATATAGGTATTTAATCGATGGTATTAAAAGAAAGCCAAAAATTAAAATAAAAAGGTAGGCGCGGCACCAGGCAAAAAGAAAAGACGAAGCTGTTAAGCCTCGTCATCTTCTTCCGATATTCGCACGAATTGCACTACGTCTTGAATTTCGCAATCAAAGTGATCGCAGATTTTTAGTAGTACAGACATAGCAATCATTTCTTTATTAGACATCTTTGCTAATGTTGATGAGGAAATCTTAAGCGTATTTCTTAGGTACGTTTTATTCTTTCCTTTATTTATTAGAAGTATGTCAAGGGGTTTATAACTAGGAACTAGCATAATATCAACTCCTTTCAATTTCAATTATAGCACGAACGAATATAAAGTTCAACAGGTCGAACATTATATTTTAATAATAAAATAAATAATTTGTAGAATTGTGTTGACACTCTAAAAATAGTGTTGTAATATGTTTGATAAGGCGAACAAATAATTCGATAAGGGGAATAATAAAATGGAAAAAGCATACTTAGTTGTGAGTTTATCAGAATTAATGTTTTGTAGATTCGAGGCATTGCATGAAGCAGAAGGCACGCCAGTCATCGAAGGCACTTTCCGCCCAACACGTGGCACATGGACGGGCACATTCGAAACACCTTTCGGACAATCCCTATTTATAGAAGAAGGATTCGTAAAGGAGACGCAGCCGGCGTGAAACTATACGACGTACATTATCGACACATAACGACGACCATCCACAGTATTGAAGAAACAAAACGCAGACTAACCGCAAAGCAATCCGAACTCGATTCGGAAATCAGTCGCCTATATCATATTATCGAAATCAACGATTTATCAGAAATCGATATAAAGCAGTGCTTCAAGGAATTACAGGACGCCTTGCGAAAGCGTCGCGTAGTAAAAGAAGAAGTTCGTGGCATACAGTCGTTGAGCGACAATGCCCGCAAGATGCTAGCAAGCATAGACGCTAGTAGGAAAGAGATTAAGCAGCGCAAGAAACGCGCAGAGAAGGAAATGAATATCAAACTATCAATATACGAAGTATTTAATTAGGAGGAGATAAATGATGGCACAAGCATTAACGGTAATCGAAGGCGGAAAAACTCAAACGGAAGTTATCGAAGTATCAACGAATCAAATAACGGAGCATAGCAAGCAAGCGGAATACTCTCCGCCAATGGCAAAGAAGAAATGGCGAGAGTTTGTCGCGAGTATCGCAAAGGAAGGAATTTTGCAGCCGATCGTAGTCACGAAGGGATTCCGAGTAATCGACGGAAAGCATCGCCTAAAAGCCGCAAAGGAACTAGGAATCGAAAATGTACGAGTTATCATCGAGGATATTTCCGAAGATACTATTCCGACATACATCACGGAAACCAAGCTGAACAGGGACGACTTAAAAAGCGGACAGAAAGCGGCGCTGGTGATTCGATTGTTTTACGAAGAAGAACGGCAGAAGGCGGAAGGTAGGTCAGGAAAACGAAATGACCTCGTACCAAATCTGGAACAAGGTGTGGAAGGAAGAACAAACGAGATACTCGCTAAGAAAGCAGGTATCGGAAAATCATCAATGGCGTACCTTATCGCAGTCCATAAATCGCGCCCCGACCTATTCGAATTAGTTTTCGAAGGAAGCTACTCAATCAACAAGGCATATACGCAAATGAAGGCGGATGAGCAGCCGGGCGAAGTCGAACCGGCAGAAGCGCCTATCGAAGTTGAGCGTAAGGCAGTCGAAGCATTAAAAGTAAGAGAAGCGGGATTGCCGCAGATTGACGAAAGTCAGCCGTCGCACTCGCTAGATAATCGTCTTGTACAGATGCGAAAAAAGGCGCTAGCACTTACGGTAGAAGTCCTTGACGAAAGCGAAAAGATGTCGGAAGCGAAGCCGGAAGTTAGGGATAGCGCGCGAAGTCAGCTACTAACATTGACGCGTTCATGTGTGCTTGCGCTAGGATATACGGAAGAGAACGAAGATAACGCCGATTTGTTGGCGGTTATTCACGAATTACTAAATAAATTAAACGGAGGTAATTAATTATGGAATTTATCGAACGCAAACAAATCGTAGGGGAAACGGTATTTAAGAAGTTTGAGAAAAGTTTAACGAAAGACCATTTCAAGAAAGGTATGCACACGACTCGAATCGAAGCAGCTGCGGAAATCGCGGAAGAAAAACCGTTTGTATCCATGCCTTTAAGGGATAACGGACTTTTACTTCCCGGAGAACGCAATACACGCCTTCTGCACACTTTTCAGCCGAACCTATGGGCGCAGGACTACGCTCATGCTATCGATAAGCTATCGACAATGACGGTCAGCACGGCGATAGAGCGAGCAAACGCATCGGCAGAATATGTATTAGAAACATCGAAGGATATTAGCGCCGTACTAAAACGATCGGGCGCTAAAGAATATGATTTCTACTTGGCTATGCGTGAGGCGGCGATGATTGAGTCCGCGTACTATACGCGATTGGGCAACGGAGAAATGTCGGATAAATCACGAAAGAGAATAGATACGGCATTAATGCGAAGAGCATTGCGAAACGATTCTATGTTTAAGACAATATTAAAACACGCAGGAGTCGAGGAATCTGACGGACTAGCATTATTGCATTTTGCTGACGAAATAGATTTGACGGACATTTTACGCAAATTAGTAGAACTTGATCCGTACTTCAATAGGCGCGGTAAGCAAGTGGCTATGTTCGGAGCAATAAATTCGACCGAGAGCGTAAAACTGAATCAGACAAAGACTAGCGCATTTATCGAGGAATTACTTATGCGAGTTGGACGTAAGCATCCGGCGCTATTTAAGAAGATTGCTAAAACGGTATCATAAAGGAGGTGAATCGAAATGAAGAAGCTAATATACAAAGCGCTAAAGCTGTCGAACGACATCAACGCAGTATCGAAAGGTAAGGATGGCAAGCGCATTGGACGACGAGCATACGGCAAGGCAACGGGCAAACTAGCGCGTAAGCTATTTAAGTGAACGTAGTGGCGTTTTAGGGCTTACGAATATAAAAGGTTAAGGAACGAATTAAGACGCCTAGAAATGGCTATAAACGGCATTTAAAACGAATATAAAGCGAAAGGAAGGCGAATGGATATGACGAAACCAAATGCGGACGAAATTAAGCAAGCAATCGACAATCTAATCGAACAAGGCGCAAGCCCCGAAACGATTATACGGAGCAATGTCAATGGATATTTTACGGGCGAGTACGCTTGCCTAAACGCAATGAAGGCTTTCGACTTGGCGCGACTAATGATTGAGCGCGCGGAAGGAAATACCGAAAAGGGAGCGAATGTGTAATGAATCTAAACGGAATCCAAGTCGCAGCAGTAGGCGCGGGAATCGGCCACGAAGTCGTATACGTAGTCGGCAAAGGTGGCGAAGCCGAAGCGATCGGCGGAATTGATTACGTTGAAATCGAGGACTATGCGGGCGAGCAACTAATGATAATCGATAATCATGGAAGGCCTGTGGTAAGCCACGCGGAGTATGCGCGATTGCAGGACGAGTTGGAGAAGGCGGAAAATTTGATGATGGATATTAGACACGAATTAATCGATTTATATTTAGCAGAAACGGATATTTTCGGTAATATTGAAGAATTTTTATACGGGGGCGATTGATAAATGACGAAACACGAACGTTTAGCGCCGGCTAAATATTGGCGCAATAGACCGCTAGAATATTGGAACGTTGTATCATTTACCGAATATCTAAAGGATAAGCACCTCGAATTGTTCGGAATTGACTACGCACCGCACGGCGGAAGATGGGGCTTCGAGCAAGGTATACTCGGCGATTTAATCGGCACGCAATCGCGCAAGAATCCGAAGCCGCGAACGGCGAGCAATGCGGACGTCAAGCGATTCATTGACGAGTGTATGAAAAATTACAAACCGACGAAATCGTGGCCGGGAATAAATTTCGGCTTTATGTGGACGTATCGAAAGACGGACTGGCAACGAATACAGGCAGAAGCTAATCGCGCAGCAAGGGCGACGCAGGTTGACGAAGATATGACGAAAAACTGGGAGGAGGCGTTGAAATGGTTGTAAAATGCGATTGCGGCGGCGAGATACGCGAAACGATCGACGGAGATAACGAGTGTATTATTTGCGGAAATACGATAAAGGGAGACGATAATATGGCGCACGATTTTAAAATTGAGAAGATTAGCGGTACGGCGAAAATTGAGACACTGGGTGCGTTGCTTTCTTCTTACAAAAAATTCGCGGAGGCGGCAGGCCATCCGGAAGCATGTGGGGGTAATTACGGATTGAGTAACGGAATGGAAGTCAAATTACTGGCGAAAGGCGTTCACGAGCAAAGTATTTACGGATATGCTTACGTATTTGAAACGGACACAGGCTCAAAACACATGATAACGCAACGCGGACTATCCGACATTAAAATCGACAAGCCTACGCAAATGCCCGAACAAACTTACGCAGAAATCGCCGAGCCATTCGGCAAACAATTCCGCGACGCAATTCGCGAATCATACTCGAAAGGATATGCGGACGGATTCAAGCAGGCGAAATTTGATACGAAAATGGACGCAATCAACGAAGAAACTCCGCAGCAAGTCCGCGACCGCATCGTTGAGCAGGCGAAAGCAGACGTACAAAATCGCTACTTCGAAGGGCATGACGGCGTAGGCGAAGTCATTGACACTAAGTTCGGATATTGTCACGTAGAATTTGTGGTAAATCGGGAAAAGCGGACGGTTGTCGCATTGCTACGCGCGGCTTATGTGGGTAAATTAATACTGTCGAAGGGAATTGCGAAATGTCATCCGAACGACTGCTTTAACGAGCATATCGGCAAGGCGGTAGCGCTACGCAAAGCAAACGGAGAAAGTATCGATCAATACGCAAACGTGCCGAATCCGACGGAGGCGGGTGAAGGAGATATTATAAAATTCGGAACGACGGATTACACGCTAGCCGAACGCAGACCCGAATTAGACTCCGATAGGGACGGGAAAGCGTTTGGAGTAAAGGAATCTATCGGATGGATTGGCGATAAGCAATTCGAAATAATCGACGACTCACGCTCGGAGGTGTCCGAATTCATCGAGAAGGCGAAGGCTGCCGAGATTGAAGGCGAAGCAAGGTACGAAGTTGATCGCATGCTCGGAGAAATAGAATTGATGAATATACCGCCGCAAGTCCGACGAGATGCGAAGGAATATGCGGCAACCATATTCGAACTATGTGGAGGTGAATGCGAATGGGATTAACCGAAGCAATACACGCGCTAGTAGACGGCAAAGGAATCGCGATAATAAGCAACTTGGGCAAGCGGTATGAAAAATCGGAAATGAATCCGAAAAAGCTAGGCGAAAGGGCTGCCGTATTTGAGAACGTAGGCATGACGAAAGAAGAACGGAGAGGGGCGTGGAAAATTGGATAAAACGTGCTGGACTTGTGGACACTGGCTAATTGGCGGCAGTTGTTGGAAAGATGAAACGATTGTAAATACCGGTCCCAACCATTCGTGCGATTCATGGGTAGAAGAAGGTGCGGACGGGACGGTTACGGGCGATATATTACAGAGCCTTGAAGAAGATGGATTAATTAGTGACGTAGAATCACCAAAACGCAGTAATCGCGAAAGGAATAATCATAGGAAGGAGATAGATAATTGAGCGAATTTAAGACGAACGAAAAGCGCTGCCTGCTCGCCGAACGTTGCAAATTAGCGGGCAGCAGCGAATGTATAAATACGTGCGGACACTTCATATATATACACGGGCTATCCGGAGATGGCGGACGATCGGGCGCGACCGGCTTGCCGAAGGACTATCGACTAGTTACGGCGACAAATTCGCCCGCCCGCGCAAGCCAGTCGAGAGCATACGCGCTAGTTGACCAATATATTACGACATTTGAGCGACAATTCTACGAAGATGGCGAACGGATAAAATCGCTATATCTTTTTTCGGAATCGCCGGGCACGGGCAAGACGACGACTGCTGCCGCAATTCTTAACGCATATCTAATCGAGAGCTATCTCGGCAGTATGAAGCGCGGCAAACGCCCGCAGCAGAATCCGGCTTATTTTCTTGATGTCAACGAATTTCAAACGAAATATAATCTCGCTGCGATGACGAATGACGAGGCGGAGATGGGCGCGATTAGGCGCGAGATTACGAAATGTCAAGCGGTCGATTTCTTGGTAATGGATGACATCGGATTGCGCGGCGCGAGCGAGAGTTTTAGGTCGTACGTACATGCGATTATTAATGCGCGGACAACGGCGGGCAAGCCTACGGTATACACGTCAAATCTGCCAATCGAAGATATGGCGCAAGTGTTTGACGCAAGACTTTACGACCGCATGCGCGATCAATGCGTGAGTATTGTTTTTAGCGGAGAATCGAAAAGGGGGCGAAGATAAATGTTAAAGCGATTATTTTGCAAACATGAATGGAAATTAATCGACATTTATACGGGCAATTTCAACTTTGGGATAAAGGACTATACGTATGGATGCGATAAATGCGGAACGATAACCGAAAGAATGGGCGAACATGCGGCGAATGTATGGAAGTTCGAGCGCAAATATAAAGGAGAATCAATTATTGAGGAGGCGGATTAGTTGAGAAAAATCAAATTTCGCGGTAAATCGAAAATGGAGATTGAAGAAATGAATAGAATCGGACTGAAACACGATGACGGTTGGGTGTACGGATATTTAGTTATGAACGGATATCAACCGTACATTGTCGGAGAATTTATTGAAGTGGGCGAAGAATACACGGTTAATGAGTGGTGGTGCCCCGTACTTCCCGAAACAGTAGGACAATTTACGGGGATGCAGGACGAAAAAGGAAAAGAAATTTAAGAAGGTGATATATTCGAAAGTTATAAAATTGAAGTAGTGAAATATGACGATAATTATGGCGGATATCTACCTTTTACAACGGATGGGGGATGTGGATGTTGCAGTGATGGGGAAGCAGGACGACGCTCAGAAAACGGAGCTATTATCGGCAATATTTACGAACACAAACACTTATTGGAGGCGGACTAATTGCGAAAGAAAACGGACATTAACTTTGGCGACTTGGTACGCCTAGACGGACACGGCGGCGAGCTATTCTTTGTCGATAGCTATTCCATCGAATACCACTTCGGACCGGATCGGGAATATACGGACGTATGCTACGACTTGACGAGCGCATTTGGCGGCGGCTATACGATGGGATTCGAGGAGGACATCGAGCGAGTATGTGGCGCGGAAGCAGCGGACGATTACCTAATGTATCACGCAAGTCCGCCCCAACCGACGAAGTCAAGCAAATATATGATAACAATAAACATCGACGAATTTATTGCGGAATACAGTTTCAACGAATCGGGAAGGTGCAAAGAAATCAACGATTTACTTATCGAATTGAGCGACTATTTGACGCTTAAAGAAATGTTCGATACGGCGGAATATGACGAAGAAATCGAAAGAATTAAGGGGAATTTAAGGAAGATAACGGAGGCGAGGTAGTATGTTCGAAAAAGAACGTTTGGAAGAGATTAAATCACTTATTAACGATCCTGTACATTACCCGTCGGAATCGGAAAGCGATTATATTAAATATATTAGAAAAGATTACTTCAATTGGCTTATCGAACAAGCCGAACGTGCGCAGGAGTTGGAGAACTTAAAGGACGCTTTTGATGATTTGGACAGCGATTATATAGATTTACACCAAGAAAACAAACGTTACCATAAGGCGATTAAACAAGCGAAAGAGATAGCGGAGAATAATGCAATAGCATCCGCACCATGTAGTGATATAGAAGTAATTCTTAATAAAGCAATGGGGGCGGAGGAATGATTTACGGCGTACTACTAATATCGAAAGTGGTCGATTTGAACGACTCGAAGGCATTCCAACGGCTCGGCATAACGGAGCAAGATTTGCCTACGGAAGCCGAACGCAAAGCCTACAAATTTATCGAAGAATATTCGCGGCAGAATCGCGGCCAAGCGCCATCATACGCAAGCCTTGTCGCAGAGGTGCCGGAATTTGCGGACGAGTATGTGCCGGAAGTATCGGACAGCTACGATTACCTTGTTCGCAAAATAAAGGACGAAGCGGCTGGGCGAATGGTCGCCGAAATGATTCCGAAACTAGTCGAGAAGTATAATGCAGGCGTAGGCGGAAAAGAATTACTTGACGACTTGCGCGAAGGATATGAAAAGGCTATAATAAGAACAAGTGTTCGTGATAATCTAGGAACAGACGTAAAAAAGGACGTCGACAAGTTTTTAGCCGAATACGAACGCCGCAAGTCGGGCGAATCATTCCGCATATGGAAATCTAAATTCACGTCCATCGGCGAATACATCGGCGGCAACCTATATACTGTTTTCGGTAAGTCCGGTCGCGGTAAGTCCGTAACAGCGCTAGAAGATGCAATATATGCCGCACAGCAAGGCGCAAACGTACTTATATGGGCAATGGAAATGGGCTGGTTCGAAATTCTTGTTCGCCTATTCGTAAGCATTTCGGGCGAGGAAGGCGTCGCGCAAGAGTTCGTAAATGGCGTCGACATGTCCGTAGGGTTTAATAGTCGCGACATAAGGCTTGGGCAACTAGCGCCCGAGTATGAAACGGCGTTCAAGTTTTTTGTTGAAACAATTAACGATAGACTCGCTGGCAATATTATCATTCGCGCGGTAGATGACGAGGACTTCGTCGACCGAAGTTTGGCGGAACTGGAAAAGGACATTGAGCAGACAAAGGCAGATATTGTCGTAATTGATCCGTTCTATTATCTTCACTACGAAAAGAATACATCGAAAACTACGGGCGGAGACGCGGCAAGCACGTCGATGAAACTGCGCGCACTTGCTGGGCGAACATCTCCGGCAATTATTGCGATTACGCAAGCGGATGAAACAGCACAAGATTCGGACGACGATGGCAATCGAGAGTTAGAATTGCCTGAACGTAAGGACGTAAAGAAAACGAAGCAACTACTTGAAGATGCTTACCTATTAATCGGAGTCGATACGGATTACAAGCAAGGACGCGGCTTGGTCGGTGTATTTAAAGGACGTGACGGCGGAGAAGGAAATATTAGCGAAGTATTATATTTGCCGCAATATGGTGTCGTTAAGGAGTTGGAAATGGGAGAGGAATCCGTTAGCCAGTTTAATTTCTAGGTATAAAGACACATTTTAAAATCGTGGAAAATGATCGAAGGACAGGCGGTAAGGAGTAAGGCGAGGTATCGTAGGCATAAGAACAGCGTAAAAAGCATAGTAAACACGACTTGCAACAATAAACAATCCAAATAATAATGTAGGTAGCGAACGAAAGGAGGAGATAAAATCGAAGGTAAGAGGACAAGATTTGGAAATCGACTTTCGCGCCGAACTCGAAAATTACGAATGGACGCGACCCGAATGGTCAGACGATAAACTAATCGCAGCCAGTCCGTTTCGTTACGAAAGCCGACCGTCATTTTTCGTCAACTTGGACGGAGAGTATGCCGGCGCATGGGGCGATTCGGGCGCATACGAGCAGGAATGGGCGTCCGGCAATTTCGTCAAGTTGCTATCATTTTTGCGGCGCGAAACGGAAGAAGAAACCGAAGATTACCTAATCGACGCTTATGGTAAGCGCGACGAGTATGGAAGAATGAAACTCGCGACGCCCCGGCTATCCGAACGAAGTCGACCGCAGTATTTAAGCGAATCAATTATCGAACAAGCTATAAGTCCTTACCTATTGAGGCGGGGACTGGGCGAAGATACGCAGGATATTTACGAAATCGGACGGGGCAAGCACAAAGGATTTACGGCCATTCCGTGGCGGACGGCAAACGGTCGATTAGCCAACATTATGTATCGATCAACGCGCGGCAAGCTATTTTTTTACGAAAAGGGCGGCATCGGACGCGGACAGCTCGTATACGGGATCGACGTAGCACGGAAAAAGCAAGCGACTACGGCTGCGCTATGTGAAGCGCCTATCGATGCCATGAGTTGGTATGAAACTACGGCAGGCAAGATTGTAGGAATTGCGGTCGGGGGCGTTACTATTTCGCAGGAACAGGCGGATATTATCAAACGATCATCGATTAAAACAATAATACTTGCGGGCGATAACGACAAGGCGGGCGCAAAATTAAACGAGCAAGCGCGAAAAATGCTGCGGGGATATGTCGCATTTAAGACAGCAAATTATGGAGAAGCAAAGGACGCGAACGAAGCGCTGTTGAAAAAGAAAAACGGAGAGCTTGCGGAAAGCCCTCCGAATTGAAATCATTCTCCGACATTATTAGGATGAATAATTTCTACGACATCTTCTATGTTTACGCCGAAGTATATACAGATAGATGCCAAGTGTTCTAGCTGTACGGATTTTCCATTATTGATAAGGCGGGAAGAATGATCGGTAACAACGCCAATTTCTTTTAACTTGCTAAAAGAGTATCCCTTCCTATTCAGTAAATCGTATAACTTACTATATGAGAAGTTCATAAACTCACCTCCTATAATTATAATACTATATAATTTGTCGAAAAACAACATAATATTTTAGATAATACTAGACAAATATAGTTGACTTTCGACAAAAACATACTATAATAGGAAATAATCAAAAAAGTTTTTAAAAAGTGTGCGAAATAGAGAACTGCATACGGATAAGTATATAGGAGGCGAAGAAATGGAAAACTTAATTAGTAGATTCAAAGAAACAAATTGCGATTTAGTTTTTTACGAGATTTATAAAACGTTAGAGAAGGATATAAAAGGCAAGATAAGATTTTACAAAAGTAAAGGATTCGAAGAACACTCGGTAATTGCAGGATGCGACGACGCATTACTTGAAAGCATTAGAAAATGGGACGGAACGAAATCCAGCTTCCGAACATTTTTCAGAAGGGTTATAGATAACCGCGTTATTGACGCCCATCGAAAGCGAGAGACGCAAACAAAGGACGAAATGTATGAGATGAACTTATATGATAACGAAGATGATCGATATCAGTTTTACGAAAGCGGAAAGAGTTTAGATGAATTTCCCGACGTAGAATCTGAAATAGAAGAAGAAATAGAATCCAAAGAACAGCGCCAACTGTTCGGAGAGATTCTCAAAAAAGTAGACGAGCCCCTGCGCCAACAGTTGCTCGTCATCGCAGACGGACATAGCGCCAACTATGCCGCCCGCCAATTCGGAATACACCATCAAACGCTTAATCGAAAAATCGCCCGATTAGCTCGAAGTTACAGCGATAGATGGCTTGAATTACGTAAATATGCGTAATTCGGAAATAAAATTATATGCACGCGGTCTGCGCGCTTTGAGGTCACAATGCCTCTTTCTTATTATAGCACGCAAAAGACTCCGCGTAAATTAGGAGGAATATGTAAAGTGAAAAATAATAGCAAAATCATAAAAGAAATCATTAAAACGGACAAGGACGGGAATATCCGTACAATTAAAGGAGTGAGAATCGCATGAAAACTTATACTCCATCATTTCACGCAATTGAGCGAGTTAATCATCGACTAGGAGTTGATACGGCAGACGCGGTAAATTGGTTCAACATTGCGATGAAGAAAGCGAAATACATCGGAGCACAAACGATTAAGGGGGCGCTTCAAGGCGTTTATGAGTACGGTCACCACCGCATCATCGTTGATATGAGTGATAAAACGATCATTACAATCAAGCCGACGGTAGATACGACTATGATTCGCAATATTATCGATAAAGAATTTCGCAAGCTAAGCCGCGAAGTTACGCGCAATACGCGACTTATAGAAAAGGAAATCGCAGAATTAACCGTGAAAATGGGCGAGCGCATGGTCGCGAAAGCAAACGCAAAGAATCCGAATACGCGCGCCATTATTCAGAATGATATTGACGGCATTGTGACGGAGATTGGCCGCAAGCAGGCGAGTATTACCCGCGAGATTGATCGATTAGATAACTTTAAGCATGCGGCGGGCGCGATTGTATGATTACGATTAGCATATTTTCGTTGTTTTTACTACTATTCGGAACGCTCGGATTGGGCGTAATTATTTCCGATTATTTAAAATAAAACCGGCAATTTCGCGCCGGTGCTTGCTTCGAAAAACATCGCTGACATAAGCGGTCATGCCTAGCGCTGACTGCGGACGTGTCCAGGACTCGGCGATTTCGAGGCGACCACGGACGCGAAAATACCTGCTACGAAGGAATAGATCGCAACTATTCTCCGACGAAGTAAATGTTCCTATACCGGTGAAGTATAGGTCTTGGTCGGGAAGTAGTGGCAGATATGCGCGCCGGCATGAGCGTCTTATCAGGTGTATAGGGTTAAAGGGTAGGCTTAAATGAGTACTCGCCTACGAAAGTAGGTCCGCCACCACCGCGGCGATATGACGTTCATGCGGGCGTTAAAGCGTCCGACTAATAGAGTTATTCGCTAGCAACGGCGGGACGACAAAGGCTGGTTACCCGCGTCGACTAGTACGTCAATAAGTCGTATGGGGACGGGGAGAAATCCTTTGCCGTAAATTAGGACAGTCCAAGCCCTGCGACGCAAGACCGGTTATTGACGTACTAGCGGGCGCGGGATATACGGAATATATGAGTCAACGAAACGGAAGCGCCAAACTGATAAATAGACATTCCGTAGGCATACGGTTTGCGGGCGTACCAGTTCCGTGGGAGAGAAATGACTTGCTTCGCGAATATTCCTAGCATAAGGCTTCGAAGTTTTCTGCTTTGCACTAAGGCGGCTGACGGAGAAGGGCGCAACTTATGCGATTCCGGCGTTCGAACAAATCAAACGAAAAGGGGACGAATAAATGACGAAACAAATTATCACTGGAGAAGAAGCTTTAAAGGCTCTGGATGCAGGCGGGGAAGAGCAAACAAGAAACGAGTTTACTCGATTAAAATCGGGGGGCAAATTCGTGGTAAAAGTCCCGGGAATTAATGTAATCTCCGCTTACGTTTATGGAAATTTCGAGAATCCTAAAATCTATTCATTTGTCGCTGAAAAAGAATCGGAAAAGAGCGATAAAGGGTTCCCGATTGACAACTTGACGCCATTTGACAAGGCATATAAATATTTCAAGGATCAGTCAGACGATTGGCAAGACGAAATGGCTGCGAAAGCTAATGTATATAAAGCAGACCAAAAGTTTACGTTCGGGTTTTATAACTTAGATTCGGGCGAGCCAATTAGTGTTGAATTTACGAAGCCTCAAGCGCAGGTAATCAGAGATGCAATTGTTAAGAACAGCAAATATCTCGATAGATTCGCATTCGAATTAACTAAAACGGGTACGGGGCGTAATACGGTCGTAGGACTCACATTAATTCCTATGTTGGACGATTTGACAGACAAGCAGCAAGAGAACTTCGAAAAGCTGCCAAATACTTTCGATAATAAGAACTTCGAAAACCTTTACTATATTATGAGCGAAGAAGGGCAGATTAAAAAATTAATTGAGGTTGGGTTTGATATTAAGCTAATCGGACTAGAGGCGCCGGCAAGCGATGAAGGCATCGAAATCAATGACGAAGACGTACCATTTTAAGGAGGCGGAAAATTGGCGCATGAAACGCAAATAACAGGAGCAATCAGCGAAATGCGCGCCGCCGAACTACTTATGAGTCGCATGGGCTACGAAGTCAGCAAGCCGTTGGTAGACGAGGTTTACGACTTCCTAGCCCGCGACCCATTAAGCGGCGTCACCTTTCGCATACAGGTAAAGACCTTGCGCATAAGGAACGATCGCGACGGCAATCTCGTCGTATATGCACGCAAAGGCAACGGCGACCCTTATACGCCGGAAGAAGTCGATTACATCGTGGGCGTGGATGGAAATCGCGCCTTTATGTTCGAATGCACGGGATTAAGCGAGTATTGGGCGACGGAAACGAGCGCTCGCAAGCGTTGGCTATTGCTTCACGAAAACGAAAATGAATCGGAGGAATGTTAAATGAAAATTACATTAAAAGACGACTCGGTATTTGAAGGAACTGCGGAAGAATATGCGGAAATAATGCGATTAGGCGCGGGCGAGTCGGAAATTAAAGACGAATACGTTCCGAAGGTCGGCGACAAGGTTCGCGCACTGACTGACAGCGAATTTCGCGATATTAAAAAGGACGAAACGGGCACAGTAACCGGAACGAACGAAGGAATCAGCGAATACGACGAGCATACTATCCAAGTAGAAACTGATACTAAAGATTGCTTTTTCCGACCGCAAGACTTGGAGCTAGTTTCGGAAAAGGTAGAAGAAAAAGCAACGATCGAATTTGGCGGAAAGAAGTACGCAGAAGTCGATAGGAAAGCGAAAGTCGGCGATCTCGTTGAATATGGAGATGGAAGAATGAAACTCGTAAAAGCGGAAATTGGCGGAGAACTCTGCGGGGATGGAGCCCGAGAAAACAGCTGGGCAATTTATGGGGTGGTGTGTCCGATTAAAGTATATGAGCCCGTCGAGAGCAAATATGTCCCGCAAGAAGGCGACATCGTAGTGATTACGGGCAATACGAACAGAAGTCGAAATATAGTCGGTGACATTGGAAAAGTTGACAAAAACCGCATTTCCGGCGGGGTACAAGTAGATGTGCCTAGTCGTCCGCATTCCTTTACAGTTAACGGAAATTATACGAAATATGAAGAAATGCGACCGGCAACGGAAGAAGAGCGCAAGAAGTACGAACGCGAACTTGCGAAGACTAAATTTATTCCGGGCGACTATGCGCGGGTAACCGAAAGTGAAGTAGACTTGAATAAGGGAGATATAGTCGAAATAGTCGGTAATGGCGAGATTATCTTCGATTTTAAAATCAAACGTATTGACGGATATGAAACGCATGCTAACGCAACTCAACTCGAAAAAATTGACGAAGAAGATGTCAAATTCGCTAAGCTAGGACGCAAGCCGGGAGAATTGAAGAAGGGTGATTTAGTTAGATATAAAGTAGAATCCGAAGAAAAAGGAATGATCGTAGAAGTTGTCGGCGATACCGTTGAAGGGCGCACGAAAGTATTTTTCAACGGAACGCCGTGGGGAATTTGTACGGAACGCAATGCGGACTTAAAACTAATCACGCCAGTAGAAAGACGCGTTGATATTGTCGATTAATTGCGTACAATGCGACAAGCCTATCGCGGAGGAATCGGAGCATTACTACGACAGTTGGCGCGAGCATTTAATATGCTCCGACGATTGCAAAGCGAATTGGCTTGACGATAATTACGAGGACGTGCAGACGTATTATAAGCGAATGAACATCGAATAGGAGGAATTGAAATGGGTGAAGAATTAATTACGATTACGAAAAGCGAATATTACGGTTTGAAGAAATCAGAATCGCACCTTAGCATTTTGGAGGCGCGTGGCGTAGACAATTGGTCGGGATATTGCGGGCCAAATACGTATTGCGAAGAATGTGATACAGAATATGAGTGGTTCGAGGTGACTAAATGCGCGGAATGCGGCGCTGATATGCCCGATCCATACGATATTTATTGAGGAGGCGATAACTTGCGATTAAATATCCGTACGCCAACGCAAGCAAAGGAAGCCGTCAAGAAGGTGTCAGCCAAGAAGTCGGCAAGCATAGAAACAATCGAAGAAGCTTGGGCGCGCATATTCGGCATGAAAAATAGCGACGCAGACCGACGCAAACTAGACGAAGTTAAAATCGCGATGGAATCGGGCATTATCGGACGAGAGCCGGATTCCATCAGCAAGCGATTTAGTAAGGCGGAGGCTTTGCGATTGCATAAAGTATTAGCCGAGCGACAAAAGGCGGAATTGTTGCAGTGCATGGTCGACGAAATGCCCGCGAATTATCGACTGGTGTTGACCGAGCAAGACTTCGAAACAATGGTCGAAAAGGCGGCGCAAGAAGAATTGGTCGTATTCGATATTGAGTCGACGGGTACGGACATATGGAGCGATAAAATCGTCGGTCATGTGATTTCCACGACTAGCGATGACGTCCATTACTACGTGCCGGTCGGACATAACGACGAGCGAGCGCAGTTGGATTATGATTATGTACTCGAAGGATTGCGGCCGATTTACGAAGATGAATCGATTAAGAAGATTGCGCATAATGCGAAGTACGACCTGCAGATGTTAGAGCGCGCGGGCGTCAAGCTAGGCGGATTATACTGGGACACGATCGAAGCGATGAAGTTGTTAAATGAGAACGAAATGAGCTACGCCTTAAAGCCGTTAGTATCGAAATATCTGCGTATTGACTCACTAGGCTATGCGGAACTATTCGGCAAAGGCACGGGCTTCGGCGAAATAGACTTAGATACGGCGGTCGCGTATGCCGCAAAGGACGGAGATATTACGTACAAACTTTATAAGTTTCAGCGACACCACCTCGCACAGCACGGAAACATACTCGAATACTTTCAGACTGTCGAAATGCCGTTATTGCCGATTGTTAGCGAAATGGAAATGAATGGCTACGTAATCGATCGAGAGTTTGCGCGCGAATATGGCGAACAGTTGCGGAAGGAAGCCGCGGCAAGTCATGCAATAGTTGTAAAAAACTTAGGCGATATTAATCTTAACTCGCCCGCCCAATTAAAGAAGGCTATCGAAAATCTTATCGGGCAGCCTATCGAGAATACGGACGCGGATAAAACCTTAAAACCACTCGCGAAAAAATATCCAGTAATAGCGGCGCTAATTAATTACAAAAGTCTAAATACGACATTAAGTAGGTATATTGACGCTTTACCGGTTCTAATTAGGAAAGAAACGGGGAAACTTCATGCCGACTTTTATCAGAATGGAACAGTAACGGGACGATTTAGTTCTAAAAATCCCAACCTACAGAATCAGAGTCCGCAAGCCCGTAAGATGTTCATAGCGCCCGAAGGCTATTATATCGTCAATGCCGACTTTTCGGCGCAAGAAGTGCGAATAATCGCGAGCTTATCGAAAGAAGAAGTCCTATTGCGAGCATTTGCGGAAGGAAAAGACGCCTATGCTTCGCTAGCTTCGGAGTTCTTTGGTAAGCCTTACGAGGATTGCTATAAAAATGCGGACGGATCGGACACGGAAGAGCGTAAGAAAATGAAGGTAGTACTGCTAATGTCGATGTATGGCGCAAGCAAGTACGGATTGGCGCAGGCGCTCGATATTACGCCGGACGAGGCGAGCAAGTTCCTAGCGGACTTCTTCAAAAAATATCGCAATATCGACCGATTTATTAAAGAAACGCAAGCATTTGCGAATAAGAACGGCTTCGTATGGATTGGCGATAAACAGCGCAAGAGAAGGCTGCCGGATGCGCGAGGCAATGTTCGACAATATAGCCCCGAACGAAATCGGGCTATGCGACAGGGTCCGAACGCGCGAGTGCAGGGCGAGGCAGCGCTTCAAACTAAAATTACGATGATACGGTTGTCGGAATTATGCAAGCGAAAAGGCTGGTCGCTGTATTTTACGATACATGACGAGATCGGTCTGATTTGCGGAGAAGATTTAAACGAGCAGGATTTACGCGAATTGGACGAAGTTATGACGAAATCATACTTGCTTGATGGCGTGAATAATGCAACGGACATTGAGATACAGCGTAGATGGAGCGATTCGATTACCGCGGAAGATTACTTGAATGGCGGCGAAGTTCCGCAATTATAAACGAAAAGGAGAGCGAGAAATTGATGATTACTTACTTAAAATTCATGAAGCATGCGGAAAAGGTGGCGGCAGCGTCGTCGAAATCACGCCCAATTCTAGCGGGCGTATTGCATCGTGATAAGTCGCTAGCCGTGACGGATTCGCACCGCTTATATTACGCGGCCGGAATAGCGCCCGAAGGCGAGGAATCCGTAATCAATCCGAAAACGGGCGACGCATTAGATAGTGGCAATTACCCGGACGTAGAGCGATTAATCCCGGTAAAAGACGATTCAAAAGCGGATTTCGAGATAAATATAGACTTGGCCGCAAAAGTGGCGAAACTAGTAGAAAATGCCGAAAAGATTAACGGCACGGAACGCATGACTATTCTCGCAGAAGGCGACGAGTTGATTATTTCGACGGCAGGCGGATTAACGGACGTAACGGTAAAGGCAGCAATTGGCAAGCGAACGGACGGAAGCACGTACGATTTTAAAATGTACACTAATCCGAAATATGTAGCGGAAGCGTTCGCCATGCTGAAAGATTCGAAAGAGAACGCGGCTACATTCCGTTTTTATGGCGAGGTGCGTCCGTTCACGATTGCGACGGGCGAGGACTTGACGGCACTTATACTGCCTATCCGATTACAGTAAATATCGAAAGGGAGCGATTAATTGACGAATTATATAGATTATGCCGCACAAATTGAAGGCGACTTTATCGCCATGCTAGACGAATACCATTCGCTACAAGAAGTTTGGGATAACGACTTAGACGCACAGATTGCGAAATGGTACTCAAATCCGCCGAAGGTTTGGCCTAAGCGCGACTATCCATATTTCAGCCCGTCGGCTGCGACCGTATGCCCGCGCGCAATGTATATGAAGGCAATTCGCGCGAAGAAGGACGTCGGCAAGAAACAACCGCATCAATCGCGTTGGCAAGCGATCGGTACGGCGATTGGGGACGTAATGCAGCGTGAAATCCTATCGATCGAGCGAAACTTCGAAAAGCACACGGGCAACAAGCCTCGATTTAAGTTCGTAAGGAACGGCGACGGAACGCCAGTATTCGAGGACTTTGCGAAGAAGAATCACTTAGTCGAACATAACGGCGAAAAGTTTTACCTTTACGGTACGCCGGACGGAGTAATGGAGTATGTAACGGACGATGGCGAAGTTATCCGCGTAGGCCTCGAAATTAAATCGAAGCAGCAATCGCCGTCGCATACGTCCAAGCGATCGATGAAGCAGGCTAATGACGCGCACGTCGCGCAGACGGCTTTATACGCGCTAATGTACGATTGCGATTACTATATTATCCTTTACGTAAACGGCAGCAAACGCGCGTGGGATATGGACGAAAAAGAGTACGAAAAATTCCCCGACATTCGAGCGTTTTGCCGAAAGGTAGAGCCGGCCGAGCGCGAGCCTATCTTCGATAAGTTTGCGATGGTTGCAAAAGCTATCCGGGAGAAGAATCCGCCTATGCCGGATTTAGACGAATGGAAGTTCAACGATTACAAGATGGCAATTGCGAAATCTTTATCAGACGAAGAATTTGACGAAATTAAAGCGCAGGTTCGGCGCATGCTTAAATCGAGTTTGCCCGATTGGAGAAAGCAAGGCTATTACGATGCGTTCGAATTTATTAAGGAAGTGCGTGGAGGGGGGCGACTGAATGATGTACGATGTAATAATTTACACTAAAAGTACCTCGCATTACGTAAAACTGACTCGGGAATCTTTGACGGATTTTAGGAGAGAATTTGATGACGATGTTGGCCCTAATTTTATCGAAGTGATATGCCAAGACGGGGACTTAATGTTCGCCGTCAATCGCAGCGAAGTAGAAGCGTATTCATTTAAGGAGGCGGATTAATGAAAAGATTATTAGTAGCACTTGTAACCATCTTCGCGCTAGTATTCGTATTTCACGGAATTATATTTCCTTATGTCGAATATAAGCCTTCGATAATGGCATCGTTCTTACTAGGAATACCTATCGGATTGTTTGCAAAAGTAATCGCGGAAAGGATTGATTGATATTCGTATTTTATCGTTCGACATCAGCGCAAGCCCGGGCGCAGCCATCATCGAAATTAAATCGGGCAAGCCGCGCCTAATCGCCGTCGACCATCTCGAAACATCGTCGGCACATACGGACGCGCAGCGCTACGCAATCGTCGAGGCTTGGGCGACTAATTTCCTTTACGGCGAAAAACCACCCGACGCCATCGTCCGCGAGAAGTTTATCAAGGGAGGAAGCAAGCGCGCTACGCAGCTCGTATTCGGCGCATGGGCTTCGATTGATCGCTCGCTTGCGACGTATGGCTACGAAATATCGGACAAGGATGAAATCGTAGCTTCGACGGTTAAAAAGGAAATTGGCGGCAAGGGCGGCGCAAGCAAAGAAGAGGTCGCGGTGGGCGTGATTCGAATGCTTGGCGAAGAAGTAAGGGCGCAATTATATACGCCGAAAGGCAAGCTGCTTGACGACAGGGCGGACGCTATTGCTATCGGATTAACGTATGCGATTAAGAAAGGATTGATTGCGGAATGAAAAAGAATGGCGTGATTATTGTTAACGGTTTTGGTAACGAAATTAAGACGTTCGAAAGCGAGCGCGAAGCGAAGAGTTTTTACGATTGTTTATTAAGTAATTTCGATGAAGCGATATTGTTCGAAATTAAAGAAGGGAAGCAGGCGAATGAATAAAACAGAAACGACCGGCGCGATTATCGCCGGAGCCATCTTATTAATTTTCGGACCGGCACTCGGCGTACTTCTTGGATGGCTCGGAGGATTCTTAATCGAGTTATTTCTCGGCGCAAAGCCTACCGAATGGCTCAACTTAGCGCTTAATACGGATAGATTCGCGAAGGGGGATTTGCCGAAGATTACGGCGGTACTTGCGATCATCGGCTCGTACTTTAAAACGAGCGTGACGAAAAGTGAATAAGCTGGAATACGCGAAATTTATGCTGAGGAACGCCGAGATTAACTTGCGCGAAAACGACCGCGACGTCGAAGTCAATAGGCGACAATATGACGAATTGGTCGCGGAGCGCAAGGAATTAATAAGGAGCGTCGAAAAATATAGGCGAGATATTAAACTATTGGAGGGCGATTGAGTGACGAAAATTACTAAGGATAACGGCAAGCGCGTTTTGCCATTCGATGAAGAGCGTTTAATTAAATTTATCAATTACGTAGTGCAGGTGGGCGACGGAGATTATATCGATAAAGTCGTCCGCACGATTACGCAAAACGATGAGTACAAAGCCGATCAAATTACGGATTTATTGATTAAAACGGCGCTAGAAAATATTGACGAAGCTAGCCCCGAATGGACGTATATTGCTGCGCGCGTTTACTTGCGACGACTATATAAGCAGGCGGCTCGCAATCGGGCATATAGCGCTGACGATAAGTACGGCGACTTTTACGGACTAATTAAGACGCTGGCATCGAAGGGCATTTATAGCGGAACATTGCTCGAAAAATATAGCCGCGAAGAAATCCGCGAGATTGGCGAATTGGTCGATTCTAACAAAGATTTACTATTTGACTATCCGGGCTTGCAATTGTTAGCTAGTCGATACTTGGCGAAAGACCACTCGGGTAATACGTACGAGCTGCCGCAAGAACGTTGGCTAATTATCGCGATGCATCTTATGCAAGACGAAGATAAGTCGAAACGAATCGAATTGATCGGCGAAGCATATTGGGCGCTATCCAACTTGTATATGACGGTAGCCACGCCAACGCTTGCGAATGCGGGCTTATCTCATGGGCAATTATCGAGTTGCTTCATTGATACGGTAGAAGATAGCTTAATCGGAATTTATAACAGCAATACGGACATCGCTAGACTGTCGAAAGACGGCGGAGGAATTGGCGTTTATATGGGTAAGGTAAGGTCGCGCGGCTCATCGATTAAAGGATACAAAGGCGCAAGCTCCGGGGTTATTCCTTGGATTCGACAGCTTAATAATACGGCGGTAAGCGTGGATCAATTGGGCAGACGTAAGGGCGCTGTAGCCGTCTACTTGGACGTATGGCATGCGGACGTGCTTTCTTTCCTTGACTTGAAACTGAACAACGGTGACGAAAGACAGCGCGCGCACGACATATTTACGGGGCTTTGCTTGCCGGACGTATTCATGGAGCAAGTGGAAAATCGCGGCGACTGGTACTTATTCGACCCGCACGAAGTTCGCGAAGTAATGGGCTTTGATTTAGCGGACTTTTACGATGAAAAGAAAGGCGCAGGCTCATTCCGTGAAAAGTACGAGGAGTGCGTGCAGTCGAATGATTTAACAAAAACGAAGGTAAAGGCTATCGACATTATGGCGCGCGTAATGAAATCGCAGCTTGAAACGGGTACGCCGTTCATGTTTTATCGCGACGAAGTGAATCGCAAGAATCCGAACAAGCACGCAGGAATGATTTACTGCTCGAACTTGTGTTGATTACAGCACCTTTGTAGGGCGACCTACATCGAAAACCTATCTAAACGGGGAAACTCTCACGTAGACAATCCCGTGCTAAATCTTCGTCGCAGGGAGAAAGGCGCGGATAAGATATACGATATGGATTTATTTATATAACTATTAATCTTAAAAGCATGAAAAAGTATGTAGGAAAATGCGTATACGGACGAAAAAACAATTGGGAAACATATCTCGGAAGTGGTGTTTATCTAAAAAGGGCTATAAAGAAACATGGCAGAGGGTGTTTTAAGCGAATAATAATCGACGAAGCTGACTCAGAGGAGGAGCTTAGGGACATTGAAGAATATTATATCGAAATGTTTGACGCGATAAATGATTCAAACTTTTATAATTTGAAGGCAACGTCCATCGGTGGGGATACTTTCACACATCACCCTGAAAAAGAAAGGATTAGGAAATTAAAGAGTTATAATTCTAGCGGAAAAAGGAATCCTATGTACGGAGTTAAGAAAAGCGGTAGAATGATAGAATCTGTTAAAAAAGCGAACAGCAAGCCGATTGAGGTAGACGGGCAGGTCTACTCTAGTATTACAGAATACGGCAAACTGTTCGGCATAGGTACAACAACGGTAATATACCGCTTAGATTCTCCTAACTTTCCTAATTATAAACGATTATCGAAGTAATTACAATAAAAACCTGCGACGAAGTAAATGCCGAACGACTATCGAAAGGACGCAAAATGCGGAACCGAGTAGAGTAGGGCGCAAGCGATTGGCGCTCGAAACGGTAGGGGACTCTTCGAGTCCAAGATATAGTCTGTTCTATGTGGCGACACATAGCTGACGAAAGTCGGCGTAGTCCTAGCGAAACTACGTGAACACATAGTCGGAAATCACGCAAAACCAATCGCCAACCGAGCAGATTTCGGAAACAGTCGAAGGCGACGAGATTATCATTCGCAAGAAGGCGGGCGACTTCGTAGTATGTAATTTATCGTCTATTAATCTCGGAAAAGCCGTGCCGGATAACGTGCTAGAAAGATTGATTCCGATTCAAGTTCGTATGTTAGACAACGTTATCGATTTAAATACGATTGACGTAAAGCAAGCGACGATTACGAATAAGAAGTATCGCGCCATCGGACTTGGAACATTCGGCTGGCATCACTTGCTTGCGAAACAAGGCATCGCATGGGAATCGGATGAAGCCGTAGGATACGCAGACGAGATTTATGAAAAAATAGCGTTTTTAACCATTCAGTCATCAATGAAATTAGCAAAAGAAAAGGAAGCATACCCGCTATTCGAAGGCTCTGATTGGCAAACAGGCGAATATTTCGAGCAGCGTGGATACATCGACCAAGAATTTTACGGCAAGTCAAAGAACAATTGGACGGAGCTAATGCACGAAGTTGCCGAGTTTGGAATCCGTAACGGTTATCTAATGGCTGTCGCGCCTAACGCGAGTACATCCGTTATCGCAGGCTCTACGGCATCGATTGACCCGATTTTTAAGCCGTTATTCTACGAGGAGAAAAAGGACTATAAGCTGCCGATTATAGCGCCCGACCTCGACCATAATACGTACAACGTTTATCGACGATCAGCTTACGTGCTAGACCAACGTTGGAGCGTTAAGCAAAATGCAGCTAGACAGCGACACGTCGACCAAGCGATTTCGTTTAATATGTACGTGCCTAATACGATTAAAGCGCGAACGTTGCTCGACTTGCACCTACAGGCATGGCGCGAAGGACTGAAAACTACTTATTACCTGAGGTCAACGGCTAATGATGTGGAGTCCTGCGAGTGGTGTGAATCGTGATGGAGGAGTGGCGCGCAGTTGTGGGACTGCCTTATAAAGTAAGTAACACAGGTAAGGTATTTAGCGAGAGGACAGGCATTATTATGAAACCTAATCTAATTAGAGGTGGGTATCTCCAATATAATCTAAGCGTCGGCGGTGTGAGGCATATGCGGCTAGAGCATCGGTTGGTAGCGGAGGCGTTTATAAGTAATCCGGAAAGATTTACCGAAATTAACCATATTGACGGCGATAAGGAAAACAATACCATAGATAATTTAGAGTGGATTGATAGAGGCGGTAATGTTAGACACGCGTTTGCTAATGGTCTATACGATTTAAATAAGAAACGAGGTGAAAATAACGGGAATTCGAAATTAAGTAATGACCAACGCAATAGTATATTAGATGACAAACGCACGTTAAAGGAAATAGCGTCACAGTACGGAGTCACTGAGCAGGCTATTTGGTACGTAAAGAAAACGTGGGAACGAAAGGAAGCGAATTAATTGACGAAAATCTTACGAAAAGCAGCCGTACTAGAGCCGACTAATCCGAACAAGTCAACGCGACTGTTCGGCGGCAAGGCGTCCGGCATACTAAACTGGAACGATTTAGCATATCCGCATTTTTACCAATTTCGCGAAACGATTAGGGCGCTATTTTGGCGAGCGAGCGAGGTCGATATGTCGGCGGACATTAAGCAATTTATTACGCTAGACGAATATGAGCGCGATGCTTTCTTGAAGATTATCGGATTGCTCGCAACTTTAGACGGCCCGCAAACGGACATCGCGGACAAGATTCGCGCGTATTCAACTGATCCGAGCGTTAAGTCGATTATGGCGACGATTTCCGACCAAGAATCGGAGCACAATCACTCATATTCGTATGTGCTATCAAGCGTTACGGATTTACAGACGCAGATTGATACGTTCAATATCGGCAGAACTGACGGAGTGTTGCTCGAACGAAACGCGCGCATTATCGAAGTATACAACGAGTTTGCTGAAAATCCTACGATTGAAACCGTGCTAAAAGCGATGGTATATACGAGTCTACTCGAAGGGCTTTTCTTCTATTCCGGATTCGCGTTCTTTTACAACTTGGCGCGCAATCAGAAGATGGTCGGAACGTCTACAATGATTTCTTATATTAATCGGGACGAATTGCAGCATGGGCGCTTCATATCCGAACTATTCCGCGCTACATTGGCGGAGAATCCCGAATATAATTCGCCTGCCTTTACGGACTGGGTATACGATCAATTCCGACATAGCGTTGAACAGGAAACGCGTTGGAGTCGATACGTACTTGCGAACGTAGAGGGCATTGACTTAGTCGAAATGGAAGGCTATGTAAAGTATCGCGCGAATAAGATGCTACGCTTGCTCGGCTTGTCTGAAATATATCCGGAGCATGTCGAAAATCCAATGAAATGGATTCGCGCATATGTCGATAACTTTGACGATACGAAAACGGATTTCTTTGAGCAGAAGTCGCGCCAGTATACGAAAACTAGCGATTTAAACGGGTTTGATGACTTATAGGTGTGCGAAATGTCCGATAGCTTACGGATAAGTATATAGGAGGCGGTATTATGGCAAACAAACGAATTGGACGCATTAGAAACGGAGAAATGAGGCGCGATTTCAAGCGCCTTCTAGGGATTATCGCGGACAGTCGCGAGCCGAATTATTCCGAAGTGGAGCAGATTGCGGAAAAGTACGATTTATATTTCGACGATAAAGGAAACGTAAAGGAGGCGCGTCGATGAGCGATAAACTTAATGAGTTATTATCGAAGATTACTCCGGATAATAGGCACGGAGAAATTACGATAAACAATCCGGAAACTGTAAAAGTTAAACGCCTGCATCCCGACGCAATCCTTCCGACAAAGGCGCATTCGGGCGACGCGGGCTTCGACTTATATGCGCTAGAAGATGTGGTAATCGAGCCGGGCGAAACGGCGCTAATCAAAACGGGCTTAGCGTTCGAATTGCCGGAAGGATTCGAGTTGCAGATTCGACCAAGATCGGGCATTACGCTAAAGTCGAAGCTGCGCGTCAATTTGGGGACGGTAGATAGCGGATATAGGGCAGAGGTCGGCGTGGTTGTCGATAATATTTATCACGAAGACTGTAACGATGACGAGGATTTTCTATATAGTCCGTTTGATATTACTTCGTCAGTAATATCAAATAGAGGTCATTACTCGTACGGATCCTATATCGTTCGCAAAGGCGAAAGAATCGCGCAAGCCGTAATCCAGCGCCTGCCATCCGTCGAATTAATCGAGGTTGATAGCTTAGGAGATTCCGATCGGGGCGAAGAAGGGTTCGGTAGCAGTGGCATATGAGCGTCCGTAATACATCATCGTTTCAACAACGTAGATTAAGGCGTGCAACATACGTATTACTCGGGAGAATCGGCGTGTATAGGATGGCACATTATATACTCGGAAAACTAACGAAAAGGAGCGATTGAATAATGAAAAGGTTAGCGAGAGTTTACGCATATTTCGGTAAGAATGACGGTGAGGAAGTTCGTGATGAGTTCTTAATTGACGATACGCCAGAAGTGCGTAAGGAGTTATTCGACGATTATTCGGGCTACCATAACGAAGATGAAAAGGATTTTTTAGCCTGCGAAAGCGATTCATTTTCCGCGGAAAATGACGGCGGAGATTGGGACGATCCTACGAGTTTCCAAGTTGTTATTTACGATAAAGAAGAATTACTTGCCGAAGCTAAATCTAAGTATGAGCAGGAAGTCGCTAATATTGAGAAACATTTCGAGAAGGTGGGCGATTAATTGAACAACGCAGATAAGCAATATCTCGAATTATGCCGACACATTCTCGATAACGGCGTAGAGAAATCGGACCGAACCGGCACAGGCACGCTATCAACTTTCGGCTATCAAATGCGCTTTAACTTGGAGGAAGGCTTTCCGTTATTGACTACGAAAAAACTGCACTGGACGTCAATCGCGCACGAGCTGCTTTGGTTTCTTTCGGGCGATACTAACGTCAAATATCTTCGCGATAATAATGTTCGAATTTGGGACGAATGGGCGGACGAAGAAGGATATTTAGGACCCGTGTACGGAGCGCAATGGCGGAGTTGGCCCGAATTTTTCGAAGATATTTATTATCAATGTAAAATGTCTTGGGAAGGTATTGACCAAGTAGCGAACGTAATCGATCAAATTAAGTCTAATCCCGACAGCCGTCGCCTAATTGTTAGCGCATGGAATGTCGGAGAACTCGACGAAATGGCGTTGCCGCCTTGCCATCTGCTATTTCAGTTTTACGTAGCGAACGGCAAACTGTCGTGCCAACTTTATCAACGGTCGGCGGACGTTTTCTTAGGTCTTCCGTTCAATATCGCAAGCTATTCGCTATTAACGCACATGATCGCGCACGTTACGGGCTTAGAAGTTGGCGAGTTCGTCCTCACAATCGGCGATGCGCATATCTATACGAATCACATTGAGCAAGTTAAAACGCAAATGGAACGAGAGCCGCGCGAGCTACCGCGATTATTATACAACCGAAGCGTATGGGATATTGACGATTTTACCTTCGAAGATTTCGAAATAGATGGCTATAATCCGCATCCACATATTGCCGGAAAGGTGGCGGTATAGTATCGGAATAATCGAAAATGTGATAATCACGGCGCAACTGCTCGCACCTAGCTCTGAGCCGCCGAATACGATTATGTCCGACCCGGAAGCATTGGCGCGCGTCTATCGCGAGCAAACGGACGAAAAGACGGCGACTATTGACGAATTAAGAATCGAAATTAAATCGCTAGAAAAGGAGATTGATAGACTTGGAAAAGATAGCGAACGTATTGGCGATAGTATTCGCGATAATCGTAACAATCGGAATGCTAGCACTGTCCCTAGCGCTGACGAGCCTAGTAGTAATGGGCGCGATACACGTAATCAAAGCGATGCTGGCGATGTTTTAAACGTCGAAGCTACGTTTTATACGGCGTTCTGCCCGACTGGATGTATCGGCGTTACGGCAACGGGCTATGACGTTTCGAAGACGATTTACTCGCCGGAAGGCTATCACGTAATCGCCGTTGATCCGTCGCATATTCCTTTGCATTCGATTGTTGAGGTAGAATTGGCGGACGGACAGCGATTTACAGCTAAGGCGCTCGATACGGGCGGAAGCATTAAGGGCGCGCGTATTGACGTTTTAGTATCGAACAGGGACGAAGCATATAGGCTTGGAAGGCAGCAAGCAAGCGTTAAGATAATCGAAAGGGGACAATAGTATGAGCGAAATCATTAAAATTGGCTTAATCGGAGGCATGCGCGCAGGCAAGGATACGGTCGCGGAACGCCTTAATCGGGCGCACGGTTTCGAATATCCTATCGCATTCGGCTCGGCATTGAAGCGACTAGCGCACGGTTTATTTCCGTACGTGCCGAAAGATCCGAAGCCGCGCAAATTATATCAGTTTATGAATAAGATGCGCGAGTACGATCCGGACGTTTGGATTAAGCATCTCGAATATATTTACGGATATTATACGGAACAACGCTCGACTACGGGCATTGTGCTTACGGATATAAGGCAACCTAACGAGTATGATTGGGCGCGCGCCAACGGCTTTATTATCGTTAAAGTCGAAGCGCCGGCGGAAATCCGCAAACAGCGCGCCATGCAATCGGACGATTTTTCCGACGAAGATATGACGCACTCGACCGAGAGCTATATCGACGAATTTGCGTATGATTATTCGATTACAAATGACGGCAGCTTGGACGAGTTGCGCGCGAAGGTTGATGCGTTGGTAGGCGAAATTAAAGCGAAGGAAGGGCGATAGATTGTCGAAATTTAATTACGTATCTTTATTTTCCGGAATTGGTGGATTTGAGCAAGCTTTAAACAAACTCGGAGGCAATTGCGTACTAGCTTCCGAGATTGATAAATTCGCAAATCAAGCGTATGAAGTGCTATATGGCGAACCTACTGCGGGAGATATTACGCAACTTGACGCTATGGATATACCGGATCACGACTTACTCGTCGGGGGTTTTCCGTGCCAAGCGTTCAGTGTCGCGGGCAAGCGCCTAGGTTTCGACGACACACGGGGCACTCTATTTTTCGAAGTCGCGCGCATTGCGAAGGAGAAAAAACCGAAGGCTATTCTTCTCGAAAACGTAAAAGGACTCGTCGGACATGACAAAGGCAAAACGCTCGACACGATTGTCCAAACGCTTAACGACATCGGCTATACGGTCGATTTCGAGGTATTAAATTCGAAGTATTTCGGCGTACCGCAGAATCGCGAACGTATTTTCATCATCGCCGTGCATGATGATTTAATCGAAGCTGAACCGTGGACTATCGCAGGCAATACGGTCGTACCGAAGGGCAAGCGCAGAATTAGCGGTTATACGGGCGAAGATGCTTGGGAATTAAAAACGTTCAACTTCGACTGGCCTCCGCAAGAATCCGTTGATACTCGATTGCGCGATATTTTAGAGACGGAAGTTGACGAGAAGTATTATCTTGACGACGAAAAGACGGCGAAGTTGGTTGCGCAGTTGGATGATAGTTCGGGAGAGCCTGTAATATTCGACGTATCGCAAGTTGGTCATGAAGGAAAGGCGCGCATATATAAGGGAGTATCGCCTACGATTTCGGCTCGAGAGTATAAAGAGCCTAGAATGGACGGTTCTTACGAAGGTCTACTAATCAGAAAATCTATGAAGCGGGACTACGCGATTGCCGAAGAAATCCTCCCAGTCCTTACGCCCGACCGCCTAGAAAAGCGTCAGAATGGCCGTAGATTCAAGGAAGATGGCGAAGAAATGTTTACAATAACGGCGCAGGATCGTCACGGAATTGCGATTAAGTTGCACGCAAAGCATCCTAACGAGCGCATGAGCCGGCAAGCAATCGAAACATTTAACGATTCCTCGCAGCCTAAAGAGCATGGCGATATGATACAGGCTTACAATCGTCAACACTTGAAAGACGGCATCTGCCCGACATTGACCACGCGTCCGGAAGGCTTCAAAACGGCATCATTGCCCGTCGTAGCAAGCGAGCCTCCGCGCTATCGCATTCGCAAGCTAACGCCCAAAGAATGCTTTAGACTTCAAGCGTTTACGGACGAAGCACATGACGCGCTAGAAGCCGCAGGCATCTCGAACAGTCAGCGTTATAAAATGGCAGGCAACGCGGTCACGGTTAGCGTAATTGAAGCGATTGGCGAGCGCCTAATCCGTTTCCTTTAATCGAAAAATGAAGATATTGCCGTCCGAGCTGCCGCGATCATAAACGAACTCATATGGCGCTTGTTCGGGCGGATAAGCATAAATCTCCGCAAACTTGCGCGCACTCATATAGTAGCGTTTATCGGAGGTATATACGGACATATCCGCATGCACGTCCGCAGAGTCCTTGACGATAGCAAGCGACTTTTCGGACGAATTGTAGGCGATAGATACGCGCCCGTATGGCTTAATGCCGAGCAGCTTGCGTGCAGACTTATTGACGTAAAAGCGGCGCTGATTATCTAGGGTAATATATGGAACGCCATCGGACGGCACAAATTCGAATCCTTCGAGCATGGGCGAAACAACTCCGTTTCAATTAGATTTATAACGCGATTATAAGCGATGAGCAAACGAATGTCAAACGAAATTATTTTAGGGGGCGAATGTATGACGAAATTGAACAAAGTAATCAATGGCGAGTGTATTGAAGTATTGCGGGATATTCCGGATGGAGTTATCGATTTAGTTTTAACCGATCCGCCTTACGGAATTGATTTCCGAAGTGGTCATCGTCAAAAATCGGAGCTAAAGTCTATTGAAGGTATATACAACGACGGCAAAGATAATACGGCTTTTCTTTCCGAAGTAATTGACGAACTTAATCGCGTATTGAAAGATAACTCGCATATTTACTGGTTTACGCGTTGGGACCGTATTCAGCATCAAATGCCGCTATTAGAGCGTTATTTCAACGTAAAGAATGCGATTGTATGGAAGAAGAATAACTGGTCAATGGGCGACCTGCAGGGCGCTTATGCCGGCCAGTACGAAGTCATCCTATTCGCACAAAAGGGGCGACGAATCCTTAACGAAGTAGAAGGTCGGAAACGACATTCGGACGTACTAGAGTTTGACCGCGTGCCTGCCAGTCGCTTGCGCCATTCGCACGAAAAGCCTGAAGATTTAATCGAGTTCTTAATTCGCAAGTCATCGAATGTGGGCGAGCTTGTACTTGACCCGTTCGCAGGCTCCGGTACTACCGCGGCTGTTGCTAAACGATTAAATCGCGAATATATAACGGTAGAATTGGACGAAGATTTTGCGAAGATTGCGGAAGATAGGATTCGCGGTGAAGGGAAGGCGTTAATATGACGAAAAAAATAACAGAATTACTATTACATGGCGACAGTTTACACGTACTCAAGACGATGGAGGATAATTCGGTTGACAGCGTGGTAACCGACCCTCCTTACGGTCTATCGAAAGAGCCGGACATTAACGAAGTATTAACGAAGTGGGTTGCGGGCGAGCCTTACGATCATGGACACGGCGGTTTCATGGGCAAGGCGTGGGATAGCTTCGTTCCGCATCCGGATATTTGGCGCGAAGTATATCGCGTATTAAAGCCGGGTGGACATGCGCTCGTATTTGCGGGCACGCGGACGCAAGACTTAATGACGATTAGTTTGCGGTTGGCAGGCTTTGAGGTGCGTGATGTTATCGAATGGCTCTATTTAAGTGGATTCCCAAAATCCCTAAATGTAAGTAAGGCGTTTGACAAAAGACGTGATGAAGATGGCCCAAGAATTAGGGCAGTTACCAAATTTATTAGTGAGGGACGTAAAAGAGCAAAAGTTACCCAAAAGGCAATCGACCAGCATTTTGGTTTTAACGGAATGGCGAGTCATTGGTGCGTACAAACAAGTCAAGCGCAAGTTCCAAAAGTGGAGCAATATGTAGAACTTAAAAAACTACTAAATTTATCGGATGAAATGGATGAAGAAGTAAAGGAGCTAAACGAACGTAAAGGCAAGCCAAGTGATGATTTTGCAAAACGTGAAGTTGTTGGAATGGATACCAAGGCGCGTAGTACTACTGGAAATAGTGCGCTACCGACCGTTGGTGGTGAAACTGTGTATCAATCGTGGAATATCACCGCACCAAAAACAACGCTTGCCCAACGTTGGGATGGTTGGGGCACGGAATTAAAGCCAGCACATGAGCCGATTATTATGGTTCGCAAGCCATTGCATAACGAGACTCACATTGTGCCGGTAACAGGGAATATTGAAAAGTGGGGAACTGGTGCAATTAACATTGATGATTGTCGTATCGTTTACGAAGAAGGTTTTGATATTGGAAAAGCGAAAAGAAAGTACACGGGAAATAATGAGAAAAATGAATCAGTAGTAGGAAATTTCGGTGTTACAGATATTAAGTTGACAAGTAACAGTATCGAAAAAGGGCGTTTTCCTGCAAATTGCATAACGCTAGAAGTCGACCAATTTTATTCAAAGCATTTCAACGTATCACCACAAGGATTATCGAAAAAGGCGAGTAAAAAAGACAGAAATAGCGACTGGCAAGGAAATCAGCTGAATACAAACAATCATCCAACCGTTAAACCTACTGATTTAATGGCATGGCTCGTTCGACTAATTACACCGCCGCAAGGCGTTGTTCTCGACCCTTTTGCAGGTAGTGGCTCAACATTGGTAGCCGCAAAGCGCGAAGGTTTCGGTTTTATAGGCGTAGAATTGACGGAGGAGTATATTCCGATTATTGAGTCGCGAACGGGTGTTAGTGCGGAAGGGAAGGCGAACGTATGAGCTACGAATTTACACTTGGAAAGCACGCGCAACAGGCGCACGATTACGTTTCCGCGCTAATCGACGGCGCATACAAGCGTAAGAACGCAGGCAATCCTACGGCATCTACTGAGCGCATTTCGGGCGCTTCCGCCATTTGTGAAGCTTATTACGACCAAGTCGGACAGCAGCCGCCTAGCGACGTTCTAAGTCGTCTAGCGTGGTACATTGATTTCGACCATATGACGGACAGCCATCCGGACAAGATGACGCGCGAAGAAACGCCCGTAATGAGTGGCGGACAGACCGCGCGCTATTTCGAAAAAGCTAGAATCAAATGGGAAGTCGAGGCGCATGACGGCGCGCTCGTAGGCCGCCAAAAGCGCGCATTCGTTACGGACGACGGTGCGGACGTAGTTGCCAACAGTCCGATGGTTGCGCAGTTCGATGACGAAATAGTCGCAGCCGAATGGCGGGCCTTTCTCGAGTCGTTTCTAAGCGATCGCGAGTATGCGATTGTGCAGCGATATTATGGCGACGAGGATACGCAAGGCGAGATTGCCTCGCAAATGGGCGTTAGTAGGCAGCGCGTGGGCGTGATTATGGGCGGAGCTTTAGCGAAGATTAGGCGAGAATTGACGCTTTAGCTATTGCATTTTCCGCGATTAGATCTAGCTAGGAAGGCGCCTGCGCGGCGAAAATAGCCGTTGCATATTGCGCAATCAGTTACTTATATACATGCCGAAAGGCGCAAGTTAAACCGTTCTGCCATTCGTTGGCAGGCGGTTATTTTTATTATATTACGAAAAGGGTGATGACGAAGATTGAACGAAGAAAGACTTAATTTACTGCTCGGCTATTTAAGCGAATTAATCGAGCTACGTAAAACAGAATTTACTTGCGTTAACGAAATAAACGAATGTCTTTCAATGATTCAGCTAGAATTTACGAAAGTAGAGCCGTTGAAAGAGATAGGATTTAAGTCCATAGCAGGCGTTACTTATAAGGCGCATACGAAAGATGGCGTATTTAAGAAGGCGGTGCGCGATGAGTAGTTCGCTTAAATCAGCTAATTACAAAGCAGAGAGCATCATGAATACGTGGTCAGTTGCGGAAATGGGCGCATATAGAGCGAAAAAGATTCATAAAAAATCCA
>RWZE01000030.1_pt1 | contig 57242 bp, 85 predicted proteins | sample 2187721 | NCBI WGS metagenome assembly RWZE01 (sample SAMN10531867, study PRJNA481165) | viral metagenome | isolation source: viral particles purified by filtration and ultracentrifugation from about... | host: Nasonia giraulti 16.2 | place: USA:Tennessee | collected 2011-04-01
ACGAAAGGAACTTAGAACGATTCAAAAAAACATGGGGCTGGATACATGATTAGAATAGCGCTGACGGGAAAGATGCGCTCAGGCAAATCTAAGGCCGCTAAACACTTATTTATGGAACACGGCTTCCACGAAATTGCCTTCGGGGATGAGTTGAAGCGAGTGGCAGACGAACTATTCGACGGCACGGATGTGAAGGAATACGCTAGCATACCGATTTATCGAAAGAACGAAGATATTCCTTTCCTACCCGATAATGAAATCATAGGCTATCGAAAGCCTAGACGGCGTTATCAGGACTTCGGCCAGTATATGCGACAGCTTGATCCTAACGTATGGATACGCCATGCCGAACAATCGATGCACGTATGGGAGAATATGCGCAATGTTAACGGCATTGTCATTAGTGATTTGCGCCAACCTAACGAAGAGGAATGGGCGAAGGCTAACGGATTTACTATCGTAAGAATCAATGCTAATGAGGATGCGCGCCTAGAGCGAGCGAGGACGCTAGGCGACGACTTTAGCGTCGAGGACTTGCGACATGAGACGGAATTGCATGTCGATGATATCTTGGCAGATTATGAGATTACGAATGATGACGACTGTACCGACGAAATGTTTTCGAGGTTGGACGAAATAGTTTCGATTATAGAGAAGGGCGATTAATTCCGCTCATCAGATAAACGAAAAACAAACGTCCGCCCATCGCTTGCGCCTCGCTCATAAATGAATGTATAAGGCGCGCCTTCCGGCTCATATCCGTAATGGCGCGAGAAGTGGCGTGCGCTCATATAGTGGCGCCTGTCTACCGAATAATTAGACGTAAGAGCGTCACCGCTGGCGTCCGATCCCAGCTTAACGATAGCTAATTCTTTATTTACCGCGTTATAGGCTACGGCTATTCTAGCATATGGCTTAACTTCCATAAGACGCCTAGCGGACGTATTTATATAGAATCTACGCTGATTGTCGAGCGTAATAGACGGGACGGAATCGCTTGCTACGAACTCGAATCCGCTAAGAATATCAGACATAAGTAATCCTCCGAACATTTAGTATTAAAGGCATTATATAAATATCTATCGATATTGTATACGAAGTATTGACGAAATGCAAGCGAAATATACGCCTTGATGGCGATTAATATAGAAAGGATGGCGATTTAATGGCAAGAGAAGTAATTATTCATGGCGATAGTTTAGACGTAATCAGTGATATGGAGGATAACAGCGTCGATAGCGTCGTGACCGATCCACCCTACGGATTATCGAAAGAGCCGGACATTAGCGAGGTATTATCGAAATGGCTTGCAGGCGAGGAGATTGAGGTAGGCGAAAAAGTAACGACTGACGGGAGAAATAAGCCGATAGATAACGCATTTAATCGAGGTATGACAACTAGAAAAAACTCGCATCCAACGGTCAAACCCGTTGACCTCATGGCGTGGCTTGTGAGATTGATTACGCCTGAAGGCGGAACAGTCCTCGATCCGTTCGCAGGCAGCGGAAGCACCCTCGTAGCCGCCAAACGTGAGGGCTTCGGCTTTATTGGCGTAGAGTTAACTGGGGAATACATTCCGATTATTGAGGCGCGTACAGGCGTTAAGGCGACGAATATTGACGAAGGAGGCGACGCTTAGTTGACGTATGATTACAACGAGCAACTACGCCTAGATTACGTATCTATCCGAGATAAAGTCGTGCGAGGAGTACTACCGATAGATGAACGTTTACAGGCGATAGACGACGCCGTTAAACGCTATGTGTCCGCCCAAGACGCTGACTTTGCGGGCAAACGTCTTAAAGCGGAGTCGCAAGGTAGGAGCGTTAATACCGTACCGATACAGCATCGTAATGCGACTTTGTTGGACTCCTTAGCCGACTTGTTAATGTACGAATACCTTACGTGGAGTCATCACGATAAAATGAACATCGTTGATAACCCGATATTAAGCGATACACAATTGGCGTACAGACATCGTAAGGAATCGCGCATTTCCGACGTATACACGGGCGGAGATGGCGACGCTACTATCGGTCGTCGTACCGACCATGACGGCGTAAAAAGACGCATATACGACTATATGACGCCGGACCGCGATATGTCGCTAATTCCTTCGAAATACTTAGACTTGTATGACGCAATAGACAACGCAGGGCTGACGGTTAGGCAACGACAGGCGGTAGACCTCGTATACTTCGAAGGGATGACGCAGGAAGATGCGGCGGAGGAGATGGACGTGACGGATCGTGCGGTGCGCTACCATTTAGTCGCTGGGATTGCGAAGATTAGGCGAAATATGAGAGGGGATACGGCGGTATGAATATGACGATGATTAACGAAGATATTACGCTTTATTGCGGAGATACTACGGAGTTGTATAAAGAGATTGAGGCGGGAAGCGTCGATTTAATACTGACTGATCCGCCTTATGGGAATATGAAGAATCAACCTTCTACGTGGGATGCGGAGGATTTCGTATGGGATGATACTATTCAACCGGAATCCCTTCATGAAACGGCGAATTACTTACTTCGACAAAACGGTAAGTCGATTTTATTCTCGCAGGAGCCTTATTCTTCGCAATTGATAACGCTCCAAAACTCTAATGTCCCGTTTTCTTATCGCGCTATATGGCTGAAGGATAGTTTCGCTAACGCACTTTTGGCGCGCAAGGCGATGGTTAATTATTACGAGGATATTCTCGTGTTTTCGAAGTCCTTACCGACAGACTCGCGCGGAATGGATAACCCTTTGAAGGCTGTTCTAAATAAGTACGTAGAGAGGTTAGGAAAAGACTTCTTAACGGAGTTATTTTTAAAGGAAGGACGCTATTCATCATATGCATCCGCTAGGGTTCACGCTTCTTATAAATTCGGCTACTCCACAAGGCGGACGGATTTAATGGACGAAGAGTTATATAACTTCCTATATAAGTACGTTGATTTTGAGGAATCTTACGAGGTTTTATCTCACCTATATCACACACACGTCGACGAATATACTTCAACGTTTAACTTGCCGCCCGGTAAGCGTTATAAATCGAACGTACTCGAATATAAACGCGACCTAACCGGTCATCACCCGACGCAAAAACCTGTCGCCTTGTTGGAGGACTTAATTCAAACGTTCAGTAACGAAGGCGATTTAGTCGTAGATTTAACGATGGGTAGCGGAAGTACGGGCGTTGCAGCAGCGAATACAGGACGGAGATTTATCGGAATTGAGATGGAGCGAAAGTATTTCGATATAGCGGTCGAGAGAATTGAGAAAGCTACTTCCTAAAGAACGCGATTACGTACTAGGAGGGGTGAAGGGAAAAGCGGTCATTCGCACACTCAACAGGTGACAGATTGAAAGGCGCGTGACCGTTTATATAGAGAAATACGCGAAACTACGAAGGCGCTGCGTGAGTATGAGGCGGTATGCAAGCGAGTATTAAGATAAATTAAGCGGAGGTTATGTCGAATGGATAATCGAAAAGTAAGTCCGATTTATTTCTGTTACTCGCCAAAGCAAAACCACTATTTACAGCGAGAGGGATTGCGGGTTATTGGCGAAGGTTTAAATAAGAATACGGGCAAGTCGTTTTGGCAATACGAAAGAGGAACGGAGCTTGATCGCTTACTAGACGAGTGGTCGGCGAATAGTCCGAGAAATAAACGTGTTTAATATATAAGTGCAATAAGTTAACGGAGGTATTTAATATGTTCAAGAAAGCGCGAAAAGGGCACAATTTCACGGCGATAGACAACCGCGTAAAGCGTATATTCTTAGCCGATGATAACGCCTTAGATTACGGGGATTTGGCGGTTTATACATATATCGCTATGTTCATACAAGTAGGCGATAAAGGAGCAGACGGCAGACCTAACGGCAAGCAGAGCTATTGTTATAAAACGAAAGTAGCCATGCGAGGGGAACTGCGAATGAGCCGAGATAAGCTCGATAAGCACCTACGGAATTTAAAGCGATATGGGTTTATAGATTCGAGGGAAGTGCCGAACAAATACGGCGGAAGACCTGTCGAGGAGTACCGACTTATTGACGATTGGCAGGCGTATTTATGACGGTCAAATAATGAGCAATGTCCGATTTAGTACACTTGCAATGTCCGATTTAGACCTATTGCAATGTCCGAAATAGTACCTATTAAGAAGATTGATCGTAAGAAGAACGATATAAGAAGATTGAAAAGATATCGACTCGAGCTAAAGCTCTCGTCGAATGATGGTCAATAATTATATATTGATAGATTCGATTATGAAATAATCGATAGGTCTTTATATAACGGTATATACGTATGTAAAGGTATATCTTGTCGGAGATATAAGAGCGAGGGCTTGCGCCCTCCTACGGTATATCTTACGTAGATATATGTATGTTGACGTCATTAAAATAATATAAGGAGGAGGTTGACGAATGAGCAAGCGAAGATTAAACGAAAGGCAGATAGCCGCTATTGAATACTTGTCGTTGCCGCAAAGAGGCGGAATGACATACGCGCAGATAGCGGAGAAGGTAGGTATTACGGAGCGTCAATTATATACGTGGAGGCAGGACGATGAGTTCGCCGATGCGGTAGTCAAGCGCACTATACGTAATGCGTCGGAGTACCTGCCGGACATCATGGCGTCCGTGCCTAGCCATATCATAGATGGGGGTAATGCGGCTATGCTACGTACCTATATGCAGAGCATCGGAGCGCTTACGGAGAAGGTTGAGGTTAGCTCCGCTGGTGGAGGCGATGAGGATGTCGATAAGATACGTGAGGAGCTAGGAGCTATACGCAAGCAGGACGAGGCGGACGGAAGTGGCGAATAGTTCTCGCGTATAATGAAGGAGTTGTTGACGAGGTGTTCCGATAAGTTCTATCGGATTAATTAATTATTAGGCGCAAGGCTCTCGCAGACAACCCCTCAAACGCTTTGGCTTCCGCTCGAATGTATAAACGATGCTCAATCTGTATTAGTAAAGCGAACTATAACAGTTAAAACAAACGTTGATTCAATAGGTTTGTTGACGATTGAATATTATGCAAAGGAATTGTTGCGGAACAAAGTTAATAAAAACGTTGAATCTACGCAGTTTGAGCCGATAAACGAATGCAACATAACTTGATTGTGTTGCGTTCAATTCCGTAAATTATTCGAAATCATGAATAATCATGCGACAGGAAATCCGGGAATCCGCAAATAGGGGCGGGGTGGTAGACAGCGCTATTCTAATCATGTATCCAGCCCCATGTTTTTTTGAATCGTTCTAAGTTCCTTTCGTGACTATTGTGCAACTTCTCGATCGCAACCTCTGCCTTTAAATCCGTAAGCTGGCTCTTTAATTCAGCTACTTCTTTCGAAAGATTAGCGATCAATTCCTGTTCTGTTTTTCGCTTGATTAGCGTATAAGCCTCGTTAGGATAACTCCAAGAGTGAACGTCTCCGTTATCGTCAGTGATTATTATTTTATTAATATCTTCAATAACATCTTCTATCTCATAAACTCCGCCCTCAGTGACGTCGTAACCGTCCCTATTAAACTTAACTAAGTCGCCAACTTCTGGAGCTTCTTCATCATCCAACTCTGTCGTATCTAAATCTATTTCAAACGGAGCAAATCCTTCTTTAATTATGTTGCCCTCGTCGTCCAATAGTCCGAATTTAATGCTTGAAATACCGTTTGTTTTCGCCATACTAACGCCTCCTAATTAATAATTTCTACTTGAACGTCATGCCGACCTAATCTATATGCCTCTTCCGTAGAATCTACTAATATATCAATGCGATTTCCTTGAATATCTCCGCCCGTGTCTTCGGCTACGGCGTCAAATGTTTCGTTAGGTGTCGTTACCTTAACGCTAGTTCCAAGCGGAATAACGTTAGGATCTACGGCGATTACTCGCTTACCGTCAACATAATTACTGTTGCTAACGTCCTCGCCCGTAGCAGTTACGCCCGTGCAGCCCGTATCGCAGTAGGCCGAATAATATGTCGCCTCAAACGACTGTCCTTGCGCCTCAATATCCTTCTCGCTTTCTGTAACAACTTCGGACTCTTCTACTTCCGAAATATCTCGCGGACTATTGACGCCAGTATCGTCAGTAACATTATCGCCTGTATCGTCTTTGCTAGAAGCAAGCTCTTCCGCCTCCTTTTCTAGAGACTTTATTTCAGATTCTAAATTCTCTATAACCGCGTCCTTGTCGTTTAATTTACGCTCATATTCCGCCGTAATCTCATCGACATAAGGAGCGTGCTTTAGCTCCGCAGTCTTATCTAAAATGTCGCTTGCCGCATTAGACGCCTTGTCAATTTTATCTTCCTCGCTGTTGCACTCGCCCGCACCCATCATTAGCGCGCAGGACGTCATTAATTCGATAATCAACTAATCAAACCTTTCCGCAATAGATATTCGTTATAAATTACGATGTAAATAACGGGCGCCAAGTTGCTTATTTCCGCCAAGAATGGCCCGTAAGCGCCGTGTACGAGCATGACGGTTAATTGAGCCAAGAACTTCGGCAATAGGGCGACAATAAGCACGCTAAAGAATACGCGGTCTCTTATCGTACCTGCCTTCGACTGATGTAGCTTGAATATTGTATAGCCATACATCGTAAAAAACGCTACTATCGTTATGAACGGCCCGAAATTAACGAGCCATTCGTAATAAGTTTCGATCATTTATCCAACTCCTTTTCAGGCATTAATATTACTAAAAATATTGAGTAAAACATTGCTCCGAATGGTCCTAATTCATCTGCTATAATTAGCCCCACCGCTGCTAACTCTACAAATTTAACGACTTTATAATACTCCAATTTAGGGCTTCCTTTCTACATCCTCATCAATGTATCGTTTAATCTCATTAGTGCTCATTGCAATAAATGAAGCAATAAATATGACCGCGAAGGGTTCATTCCCTATAAATGCGTACAAGGTTGAGAATACTAATGACATAATTCCGAATATAATTACGTAGGTTTCATGCTTCATACATTCATCTCCTTTAATCGTTTTAACATCGCCTGCTCGTCGCCTACAAATTCTCCCCATCGGTCAATCATACCTTTTACGAGGTGGTTGGCGGATGCGCTCGGAATGCCGTCGCTAATTTGTGGTTGTAATAGACGAGCGTTTGACGTGTAGGCGATAATCGGAATACGGTAATCTTCGTACTCTGCTATATACCCGCCATTAGAGCTGTTCCTGCCCGCCACGAAACCAATCTCACTAATCGTCCCGTCCTGCAATCCGCCCGATAAATTAACGACAAATATATCGCAGTCCATAATCTCCGACACATCTCCGTCATAAATATCTCTCGGAGTAGGTTCGTTAGACTTATCGTTAATGCTCGCGTTCTCCGCTGCGGCATATACCTCGTAGCCTAGCGAGCGTATTTCGTTTGCTACGCGCTTGCTATCCTCGAACTCACCGCGAGTCGAGATGTTATGCGCGAGATAAATCTTCGTCATTTAATCGCCCTCCTTTATTTTTAACACTTGACAAAATCGTCCTACGAATACCCTCCAAGCACGTTTAAACCTTCTAGCCGCAAAGGCTGCGTTATCCGTTCGCCTAAAGTTTATACGCCACTACTCCCGAAGCCATTTCCGCCCCGTTCGCTGTCACCAATCTCGCCCTCAATTTCGTAGGCTTCGACGGCTGGCAACGACTGTACTACTAATTGCGCTAGGCGGTCTCCTTTTTCTACGTGAATCGTACCTACGTTAAATCTATCGCCTGTTATTTCTACTTGCGTTAGCCAATCATCTAGAGTTGACGCTACGTCCGTCATTTTTTCCCTGTTTCGCCCTAAAGACCGTACTATCCGAGGGTCATCTGAATGTAAGTCATATTTAACTTGCGCAATATTATCGACAATAACGCCAATCTCGCCCGTATACTCGTTATCAATCGTCCCTAATTGAACGCGCAATTTAGTCTTAGCCGTAACGCCACTACGCGGACGAACCTGCGCCTCATAGCCCTCCGGCAACTGTACGGCAACTCCTGTCGGAACAATTACTGTCTCGCCCGGCTCGATAATAACGTCCTCTGCCGCATATAAATCGAATCCGGAATCTGTTGCGTGCGCCTTTGTCGGTATAATTGCATCGTCGTTTAATCGCTTGAATCCTACGTTAATTATTTGCGCCATCTCCTCTACGATTCTGCTAGCCTCTTTTTCCCAGTTCGGCATACTATCCGTCCTCCCACTTTTTATATCGTACTTTCCTCCGATCAAGCATCGCTTCCAACTTTTCGATATGTCCGCTCATTTCGTACATTTCCGATAGTTCCTCCGACATAGCGTCGTACTTAAATAATAACTCCTCTAAGGCGTCTAAAATATCGCGAGTATAAGCGTCGCTATGTTGGTGCGATATCGTCACGTCGTCCGTAAGTATTTGCCCTACGATTTCTCTATCGCTGGGTATCGTAAATGGTTTTAACATTTTAACCGCCCTCCCCATCTCGTAATATCGTCAAGTCATTATCACGTAGCACCATCGCCAATACTCGCCCTATGCGGTCGGCTTGTTCTTCGGTATGCTCGTCATAGCCCGCCTCCATCAGAATGGCATGCGTCATTTCGTGTACAACGACCTCTCGCAATCTCGACCATTCTAGCGAGGGCAGGTACGCTATTTCTGCGCTACCATACCTAATCTCGCCCCAACGGCCATTATCTGTCGCTAACGAATATTCCGGCACTAGCTTGTAATCTATCGACCCTATGCGTACCCTTTCCGGGAATGTCATATTACTACGCCTCCTTAACGTTGCCTTTAATATCGAAATAGAATCGATACTTATGCGCCAATTCTTCGATTTCCACGTAGTCTACTTTATCGTCCGGCGTGACCGCTAGAAGTAGAAGCCTTGCGTAATCACGCTTGATATTTTCGTTTAATATTCGTCTGCCTTGCGCTGATTTATCCGCCATATTATCATCCCCTTTTATCCTAATTACCACGAAAGCTCATCAGCCTTTTGCGCCAACTGTCCGCGGAAATTGTGCGTAAGTTCTACGACTTTTACATACGGCTCATCTCGAAAATGTTCGATATATGGAGCGAATCCGCTCTTGCTCTTATTCGGAAGATCGCATTGCTCCGTATGCCCAATCATTATTACCTTAGTAGTCGAATGAACTCTCGTAAGAACCTTCTTTAGATCGCCCTTAGACATGTTTTGCGCCTCATCTATTATTAGCGTGGAATCCTTAATGTTGATTCCGCGCATGAATACGTGGCTCATCGTCCTTATTGAAGTTCCTTTGTTCATAAAGTCCGGATTGTCTTCGCGGTATATAAGCATACGCGAATCCTCGCCGATTTCCTCAAGCGCGTCAATTAGTGGCGTAATATACTTCGATTCCTTCTCTTCCTGCGTTCCGAGCGTATAGCCTAAAGCACGCTCCTCGACGGGAGCGAACGTGTATATAATAGGCTTATCGATGATTCTTGAGCAGGCTACTGCGAGCGTAGTCTTTCCCGTACCGCTCTTCGCATTAACTATCGTCATTTGATTATCGAAAATACCATCAACATACTCGCGTTGCTCGTCCGTCAATTTATCGGCAAATCCATATAACATATTATCGTCGGGAAGTCCTATTTCAATCGCCTCCTTTAAGGTATTCCTCGCTATATCCTAGCTTAATCAATTGCCTATATACCTCTTCGTTACCCTCTTCTCCGTAGTAAGCCGGATCTGCTCCAAGTATCTTAGCAGCCTCATCTATAGCAACATCCAAGTCCTCGTCATTTATTTTCGCCATTACAACGCCTCCTAATCGTCTTTAAACATTCTGCCGAACTCGTTATCAATCTCGCGTTTTAATCTAAAGTAATTTATAACCATAATCGATAATAACGTAAAGTAAATACCTATAACGATATATAGAGGAATAAACACCGTCCACCACGACCAACTAATTACGCCTACGAGCTTTAATATTACGAAAATTACCGTCAATACTTCGAGTAATCCCATCACTCATACTCCCTTGTTATTTATGCCTCACATACTACGCACAATTTATCCTTGCTGAACTGTTGCGCTGCGTTAGTTCCGTGCTGATAGTACAACGTTTTAACCCCGTTACGCCACGCGAATAAATACAGGTCGTTAATCTCTTTTGCCGATACGTCCGGGTTAATCATAACGTTAAGGGACTGGCTTTGGTCGATAAACTGCTGTCTAATCGCTGCTTGGTCTAGGACGACGTATTGATCGATTTCGCTAAACGTCTTGAATACGTCTTTTTCAAGGTCGGTTAAGAAGTCTAGGTGCTGTACCGAGCCGTCATGGTTGCGAATATCGTTCCACACTTCTCGCGTATCCTTGCCGTGCTTGTCGAGAACTTCCTTTAAGTATGGATTACGGATAGTCGCCTTAGTTTTCGCCAAGTCCTTAACGTATGTGTTCGAGAATAAAGGCTCGATTGATTGCGATACTTGTCCGAGAATGAATGCGCTCGAGGTCGTCGGTGCAATTGCTAATAATGTAGCGTTCCTGCGTCCGTACCCCTTCAATAGCTCCGACTCCCCGAACATTTCTGCTAACTCCTCCGATGCCTTATACGCCTTGTCGCTTATACGTTGATGAATCCATGCGTTACGCTTCGTGGCTTCCATACTTTCGAACGGAATCATGTTTGACTGTAAATACGAGTGCCAGCCAAGCGTACCTAATCCGACGGCGCGGTGTTCTTTAGCGAAATTATACGCCTTCTCCATAAAGTAGAATGCCTGTCGTTTTTCCTGCTCGTCTGAATCGCGCATATTCTCTAACTTCGTAATAAACTCCGTCATAACTGCGTCAAGGAAGTATACCATCGTTTCAACCGCGTCGGTATCCTTCCATTCGTCATAATAAAGTAAGTTCATCGAAGATAGGCAGCATATGAACGAATAATCTTCGTTAGTTGGTAAGACCACTTCCGAGCATAGTTGAGAGTGATTGATTTCAAGTCCTTTATCGCGATAAACGTCAACCGTGTCGTTATTTACTGTATCCTTAAAAAAGATATACGGATAACCTATCTCGACTCGGCTTTGGATTACCTTCGCCCACACCTCTCGTTTCTTTTCGTCTCCATCAATCATCGACTTCAACCATTCGTCCGTCACCGTAACGGCATGTGTTAGTCCTTGTATGGCGTTCCCTTCCGTTCCAATCTTTAAGAACTCGTCAATGTCTGGGTGTTCTATCGGTAAATATGGAGAAAACGAACCTCTGCGTACTCGTCCTTGACTAGCAACGTCCATTAAGGCATCAAATAACTCCATGAAGTGTACTGCGCCCGAGGATTCTCCGTTATCTGTAATCTTAGCGCCCCTCGGACGTAACTTTCCGAAATAACCTGCTGTACCTCCTCCTAATTTACTCATCATACCTATTTCGCCGACGGAGCGCATAATATCCCCCATGTTATCTTGAATATCAATGCCGAAACAGCTTATCGGAAGACCCCGGTCTTTTCCGAAGTTCGCCCATACTGGCGAGGATAGTGAGTAATAGCCTTTCGACATGTAGTCGTAGAACTTGTCGGCGAATCCGTCGATTCCTAGTAATGATTCCGCATGTTCTGCGATGTCCTTAATGCGCTGCTCGGGCGAGGTGCCTTCTGTAAGGTATCCGCCCTCTAAGAAATTACGACTATTTTCGTTTAGCCAATCGAATGGCTTGCGTTCTGATTGTTTATTCGTCATTAATATATCGCCCTCTTTCGTGTTTTATCTAAAATAAGTCATCGGCGCCGATACTTCGGCTGCGCTTCGTGTAATTGACGCTACGTTTTACGAAGAAGTCCACATGTTTTGTAGAAAGTAATTCATCCTCGAAGAAATCCGTCTGCTCAACTAAGTCCTCGTTGATAGTGAATAATTCCTTATATCCAATGCTTACTAGTGAATTATTTAATCGGTTCTTAACAAACTCTTTAACAGTCGATTTCGGCAGGAAGTCGAGGTTGCCTTGCTCGTAAATCCAGTCGATAACGATTTCTTCCGAGCGGTAAGCCTCGATACAAGCGTCATATACGCGCTGCTCCAGTTTATCGTCGAACCATTCCGGCCTTTCTTCTCGGATGATGTTAATAAGTTCGATTCCGAATAGGCCGTGAATCTGCTCCTCCTTCGACGTCGCTTCTATTACGTTTGATATTCCCTTAAATATGTTACGGTGTTTATTGAACGACATAATAATTAGGAACTGCGAGAATAGTGATACGTGTTCGATAAATAGCGAGAATAATAATATTGATAATGCGTAATCCTTATCGCTCCCCGTACGTGCCAGCGCCACACTATCCGTCAAATAGTCTACGCGTTGGAATAGCGCAGGTATTTCCTCAATTTTCTCGAACTCGCTATTAAGTCCGAGGATTTCGAGTAAGTGAGAATATGCATCATGATGGCGTACTTCCGACTCTGCGAACGTATATCCGACAGAACCTACTTCCGGCTTAGGTAAGCGATGATACAAGTCGCCCCAAAATGTCTTAACGGCTACCTCTACTTGCGCTATAGCAAGCATGGCATTCTTAATCGCGTTGCGCTCTGCCTCTGATACGTTAACCTCGAAGTCTTGAATATCGGACGTGTAATTAAATTCCGTATGCAGCCAATACGAATGCTGGATCGCCTCTTTATATTCGATAAGGTTCGGATATTCATACGGTTTCAAGTTCAATCGATGCTTGAAAATATCCGGCTTTCTGTCTCTGTTGCGTAATTCTCGGTAAATGATATACGCCTTAGCCGTATCCTTATATTCTGACGCCATCAGTATGCTCTCTACGGCATCTTGTACGCGCTCCACCGTAAGCTCTCCGTCTAAATATCCTTCGACAACTTCCTCCGCTAAATGTTCCGCCTTCTCTTCGTCAAACTCGCCCGTTTCTTCGCCGGCCTTAGCGATAGCTTGCGTAATCTTGTCCGCATCAAACTTTACTAAGTTTCCGTTGCGCTTTTTAATCATTTCCGACATTAATTATCATCCTCCGCATCTCTAAACATTGATCGAACAATCTCTTCGCCGTCTAAATACACAACATTCGTTCTATCTCCGTTTTCTTTAATTACTAAGGCTATAATGAATACGAATACTGCCGTCGTAACTCCTACGCCAATCCATGCGAATATTTGCGCTAACTGCTCGCCCTGCACACCTAATGCCGGATTAGCCGCCAAACTCATAACCATGCCTATGAAATAGAACGCATATGCGGTTACGATATAGCTTGCGATCAGTCCTATTGCGATGTATACAGCGTTCTTAATTGATTCGCCCAATTAATCGACCTCCTCTACGCTGGGGTACGTCCAAAACTCATAATAAATGGATCCGTCCGGGTACTCTCTTCGTCGATGCTCTGCTCTGCCTACTTCTGTATCGGCCATAATCTTCTCAGACAGCGAGGTAGCAGCAAGCATAGCGTCGTCTGTTTTCGTTTGCCAATCAATATATCGCTTCTCGTTTGACTGCTTCATAAACTATTCCCCACCTCCTTACTCCTTGTAGAAATTGACTATCCATTCCGATAGTTTACTATCGAGGAATGACGCATGTTCTACCGTTATCTCGCCTCTATTTAGCTTGTTTACGATTGTTCTTGTGTATTGCTCCACTACCTCGTCAAATTCTTCTTCGGTCACATCATCGTCCTCCTAAACGAATTACCTAGTAATCCGCTGACGACTCCTATAAGTATCGCCTCTAATGAGGTCGGAGAATAGTCATTATAGTAAAATATTCCGTACACTATTCCGATAATAAAGAACGTAACAGCTAGTCCCGCTAAAAACTCTCTCATACGTTAATCAACCCTTTCTTATTAGCGTAAGTAAGTCCGATTGCAATAGCGTCAGCTCTATCGTCAATTAATCGTCCTTTTTCCGTGTAAAGTAGCGGCTCTACATCCTCGCCAAGAATATCGATAACGCCCGCCGCCACTTCTTCCTTGCTTGCGCCGCCCTTGCCGCCTATTGTCTTCTTGACGGTTGAGGCAACGATTTCGTCCTTATCATTCACGCTATAGCCGAACTGGCCGAGCGCCATATCTATCGAACTCCATGCGCCAAACACTAGCTGAGTTGATCGTTTGCTTCCGCCTTTAATGAATTTCTCGCGAACAATTACGTCAAATGGTCGATACTCGTAGGCAATTCGAGTAGCCAACGCCCTTACATATTCATAACGCTGACTATCCGTCGCTGATGAATCGGTTATGACGTGGTCTACTGCGATTAGTTTCGGATTCTTATTCTTTATGTCGATGACAGCAACGCCGGGGCTGGCGCTGATGTCGAAGGAAAGTATTCGCATCTACTCATCCTCCTTAATAACTTCGATACTTACGTAATCTTTTATATTAATTCTTGCAGAAGGATTTTCGGAATCGTCGCCTTTTTTATAGACTAGCAACTTGTTTTCTACGTAGTCCGGGGAGGTAAAAGAATTGGAAACATTATCAACTTCTATGGCATGATTTACGACACCGCAAATCCTTCTATTATTCTTAGGATTAGGAAATGTTACGTATATTGAATATGGTTTTTCCGTTTCCTCATTTCCGATAACTTTTTCTTCTAACTCATTAAAGTTTTCGATAATTCTTCTAAAATGCAATTCAACTCTCTGCCACCTACGAGTCCCTTCGCGTAAATTAATTTGCATATCATGTAATTCATTTCGATAAGAGGTGATATTATTCAGTTCTTTTTGTATACACATCGCCAATGTAATAGAAACCCCTAATGATGTCGCTGACGCTATTATTGCAATATATTCGATCATCTATTTATTCCTCCTCCCTATACGCCTTAATTCCGTTTAATGCTTCAACATAGTTCGAAATCTTCCATTTCGGAAGCGATGACGATTTAGCGCGGTGAACAAACTGCTCAAGCTCTTCTACTTCCTCTACCGACAAGTCCTTTGCGCAGGCTTCCTTGAAGTTGTTGAACGTATATTCGTCGATATCCATTTTCGGCGGAATATCTTCGCGCACTGCCTTCGTTACCTCTGCCGCCTTATCGAATACTTGCGCTTTATGTTCGTCAGTTACCTTCGCGCAAAACGCTCTTATGTCCGGCGTCTTTTCGTACTGCTCATCCGTCATGTTCCAGCCTTGCTTGGCATAGTTGACGTATAAAATCATATAATAATCGCAGTCAAACATTTCCGAATAGGCTACGATCTGTCTTGCGTGCGATGAGTCCGGTTGCTTCATCGAGTACAGCGACGTCCTAGCCGGCGTGCCCTGCTTAGACTTAATCTCCAACCCTACGCGGATAATCTCGCCATCGTCCGTCAAGTAGTTCATAATGCCGTCAGGCGCTCCGTATAAATAAAACTTCTCCCCACCATGTTCTACGAGCTTATTCGTTTTAGCAAAATCCTCGAATCGCGGCGTTCCATCCTCGTTCCTCTCGAACCAAAATCTCGGCTTGTTGCCCGTCTGTTTCTCGTAGTTGCGTTCGATTGCCAATATCTCTCGCTGTATAAGGTCGCCGCCTAGCGTACCTAGCTTGCGCCATCGACCTCGCCACGGCTTATCTCGGTCATTATCCCTAACCTTATTGCCATATTTCGCTTTAATGAATAACTCTCGCGGGCAAGATCCGAGACTGCTTGGCGAGAAATAAGGGTAATCTCGCTTAGGAAATACCTTCGGAGGATTCGAGTACCATTTCGCTATTTGTGCGTCTAATTTGTTATCCCAAACCTCGCTTAGACTGAACCAATCGTCCAATAATGCGATAAAGTCGCCTTCTATTTGCGTCGTTAATTTCGTCAATTATTTTTCCCCTTCCGGCGCTAAATTTTCTACGTTAGGATGATTGTCCAATGGCTCCGTATATAGAAGCATATTAATTCCCATTCCTACCGTGAACTCCACATAAGCTCCCGATTCAGCATCCTTACCGTAATATCTACTACAGTCCTCGTCACTTCGATAGACTCCGTCAATGCCGGGCGCTGTGGTTACGGACGTTCCTCCATTACTATAATAATTCGCTTTCTCGGGAGGTGTTAGCGCCGTACACATTGATACTGGTGGGCCGTCTAACGCATAATATCCAATCATATCCCCTTCATTATTCTGCAAGTATACATACGCTAACTGCCCTTCTTCGTTCCACGTCTCGGTAAAGAAGTTAACCGTTTCTCGCGTCTTAGGATTCGTAACCTCTTTCGCAGGCTCCATCTTAACCAATCGATCGTAGTTGCTGTCCTGAACGCCTCTCTCACTCTTTTCAGAATCGTTATCTTCTTCGCAAGCTACTAAAAACAAGGCAACAATCGCCATTAATCCGATTAATAACTCTCGCATGTAGTTTCCTCCCCGATATCTAATTCGTAAGGCAAGTCAGAAGCCTTGAATTTTCCTCTCGTATCTTCCTTTCGAGCGTCTGCATTATATGAATTGATTAGCTCCGCTCGTTTATTCTCAGACGCTGTTATTGACGTGTTTAGTGTCGTCTTTCTTTGCGTATCATCTGCGTCTTTTAACTCGTCTTTCATATTACCAATCTTACTTTCTAACGACTTAATGCTGGCACATTTATCGTAGAATTGATCGTATGATGATATTCTATAAACACTATTAGCCTCAGTCTGCTTAATTTGGTCTGTCTTTCCTCGGAAATCCGCCGTCTCTCGCTGCAAAAATCCGAACCCATATACTAATATGAGGAATAAAACTACGATTGACATTATAGTAGTTATTCCAATAATTAATATATTCCGCATAATTACCGTCCTCCTTTTATTATTTAATTGGCCTATTGACTATTTCCTGCGCTTGTTCTAACGTTTCTACTAGCCATAATTGAGATTTTCTTTCCTCTAAATCCCGCTTTAATTTAGCCACTCTTTCTTCCGTTCCGTTATTACGAATTTCTTTCAACTTATCTCGTAAATCATTCGGCATGCTGTAAAAATTAACTTCTAAATCCACACTAACCGTAACTCCAATTTTCCGTAAATCCGGTTTTAATTCGTTTAATTTATTTCTCAACTCCTCGGCTTCATGAAGTACTCTATCTCCGCCAAGTCTTTCCGCATAAACTTCCACTGCTTCCATATTTGTCAAACTATCGTTTCTAGTTTCACTTATTGCGTCTGCGAACTTTCTCTCCATGATTTCCGTTAACGCCTTAACCCTCTGCGCCCCTAATAAATTCAACTTTGTCATAATTATTGTCCTCCTTTTCGAATACAATATTTTTCGATTCTAAATAATCATCAATCTCCGTCATTTGATCCGATGTAACAGTTACGTTATATGAAATACTTGTTACGGGCTTAGGTTCCGGCTTTTTTATTTCGTGATACGTAATCCTGTTAATACTGTCAATCCAATAAAGCCTATCCCCTACGTCCTGCTTGGCGCTCCCTATTTCCGCGCATACATCGACGTTATAAAACTTGTCGCCGATTTTACATATAAAGTCCACCTCGTCTTGGTAATAACCTTGTCCGCAATCCATGTAGTCGCGAGCAATATCTTCGAAATAATCCTCGATGTCGCTAACGTCTTTCAACCATTTTTTATCCTCGATTACGCCATATTGTTCGATTAAATATTTATCCAATTATACCGCCTCCTTCGCCACATATTTCGTTACGGTAACCTCTTTCGGAACAACTTCGGTAACCTCGACCCATTCGTCCTCATATTCGTAAGGAGCTTCATCTTGTATTTCCGTCGAACCTCTTGAGTAATACGTCTTGAAATACCTATCGCCTTTCTTAAATACATTCTCGCAATGCGTAGACCAGCGATCCGTATCAATTACTTTATCGTAGATTACATCCACCTCGTCGCTATAGTCGCCTACAATTTGTTGCAAAATGTTCTTAGCGAAATAAACCTTTCCGCCTTCTTCTTTAAATATAGACATTTAATCGCTCTCCTTTATTTATTTATTAACAACATCCACAATCTTCATCTCCGTAATTGCTTGGTCCTATCGGAAATGGCATTCCACATTTTTCGCAATATTCTACGTCGTAACCTATTCTCATAACCCCGGAACCTCCTTCCCATTCAAAAACTCTTCCGCCGTAATCGAGTCGCCCCATCTACGCTGAATCTCGATATCAGTTGCATTATCTACCCCGTCCAGCAAATATGTTTGCGTCATTACGTCGTCCAATTCCTCAATATCTTCCCTAGTTATTCCTTCGTCAACAAGTAACCCCACTTCGTCATGGATCGTGAAGTATAGCAACCATCCTTTACGTTTGCATAGCTTATCAAGTGCTAGCATCGTCATTTTCGTTTGAATAGCCGCCAGACCCTGAATCTTAGCGTTCGGCCCCTGCCTCATAGCCCGATTTCTCTTCGGATCATATTGTCGCATATTGCCTCTCGCTTCCGGCAATCTTCTTTTGCGCTGCTTGTCGCCAATCCATACGAAGCCGTTCCGGTTAGCGAACCTTTGCGACTCTTTAATGAACGCGTCTATCTTGCGATACTTATTAAAGAAGTCTTTTAGAAACTTGTCGGCTTCTTCCGGGGATATATCTAGCGCTTGAGCTAATCCATATTTGCTAGCCCCATACATAGACATCAATAGGACTACTTTCATTCTCTTACGCTCTTCCGTATCATCTCCGTTAGGAAGCTTGTAACAATCTTCGTAAGGCTTATTAAAGAACTCGGAAGCAAGCGAAGCATATGCGTCCTTGCCCTCGGCAAATGCTCGCAATAGAACACCCTCATGAGATTCGCTCGCAATCATCCGAACCTCTTGCGCCGAGAAGTCGGCATTAATAATCAGCTTGCCCGAGGGAGCTACGAACATTCGGCGGGCCTCGTCCGGCTGGTTTTGCAGGTTAGGATTGCTCGAACTAAACCGCCCAGTCTTCGTACCATTCTGATGATAGCTTGCATGCAATTTTCCTGACTTATCTCGAATCAATTCCGGCAAGGCATCTATATATGTCGACAATAGCTTGGTCTTTTCTCGATAATTAAGTAACTCCTTTATCGCCGTCCACTCTTTAGCTAGAGGTTTTAGCGTCTTATTAGCGTCAGTATTATCGATAGGCTCTCCGATTAGTTTTTCTATCGCTGCCTTTAGTTGCTTAGGAGAGTTTACGTTAATGTCGCCAAGACTATTGGCTACTATTTCACGGCTCTCGTCCGCCTCCTTACGCAATTGATTGCCGTACCCTTTAGCAAACTCTCGGTCAATCACGTATCCATTAAGCTCCATTTCCGCGACTATTGGAATTAGTGGCATTTCTACCGTTTCAAAGTATTCCAATATATTTCCGTGCTGTGCTAGATGATGTCGCTGAAACTGATAAAGCCTGTACGTAACATCTCCGTCCTTTGCCGCATATGCCAGCGCTTGATCTAGCGGAACCTCGTTAAATCCTTTGTTGCCGAATAGCTCCTTATACGTGTATGACTCGTCGCGCAAATACTTGGTTACTAGCGGCTTTAATTGGTAGCTCGGCTCATTCTCGTTAAGCAACTTCATAGCTTCGAGAGTATCCCATATACGCCCCTTAACGACCGTGCCCGTCTGCCAATTCATTTGGTAGTCGAATCCAGCGTTATGCGCAATCTTATCGATATTTTCGTTCTCATATAACGGCTTCAACCTCTTATTGACCCACTCGGCGTCTAGCTGCGGACTGGGATCGTCATGACCCGTCGGTATATAATAATGCATATCTTTCGAGGTTGCCGTTAGCACATGGCCGACAATCTCATCGCTCCATACGTCAACCCCAGTTGTTTCCACGTCAAACACGATTAGTTCTTCCGACATTAATTCGGACAACATTCGTTCGAGCGCATCTACATCAGTTATAAGCACGTAGTTATCCGGCGTATTGTCAACCATTTCTTGAAGCCTTTGCTCCGCCCTTTTTGCATCAAGTACTCGCCATAGACGGAGCGCCTCCGCCTTGCTGAATCGTTTGCTTGCCGATTCCGTCTCGCGCCCAATCTCGCCCAACTCCATAGCTCGCTTGACCTCGGCTAGTCTCTTTTTGTCCGGCTCAGAGTTCTTCATAGCGAAGATGCGCTCCCAAGCCTCGTCAATAGTTTCGATATTCGATCGCTTGGTTTCCGCTGCTTTAGTGAGGCTTGCGGACTTATCTTCGGAAGGATTTCGAATGTTTAATCGAAGTTTTGGCTTTTCCAAATAATCGCCCCCTACTCAATATTGCCTTCGAAATAATAATCGCCTACTATTTCGGGATTATCGTCATGCCACTCGTCAAAACATTCTCGGTCGCATACGTAATGCTCCGCTCGCTCATCGAAGTATAAATCGCCAATAAGCCGGGAGGCGCCGCAATTAACGCAGTCGGCGCTCGGCTCCTTCGGTAAATTTAATCGATAATCAAGCATCAATATCGACTCTTTCGTCAGCTGGCGCGATTAGTTTCAGGTTTCCTTCGAAATAATCCGAATATGATCTTCCATAAATCGCCTTTACTTCGCCTCTTCCTAGCGAAAATACCTTAACAACCTCTCTAATTGTTCCTACAGGATGTCCGGATCGGCATTCCGTAACCTCAACGATATCCCCTATTTTAAGTTCGCCGGGACTTCGCCCCGCTCTAAAAAACGATTCATCTACTTCGCTTATTTCTACTTTTTCTAATTCGCTATCGCCTTTTGAAAACTCCTCTACAACATCTTCTTCCGCCTGCTCCTCCGACAACTTATACATCTCCGCAAGAGACTCCGCAGTTCCTTCGATAACTGTTCCGTCAGGCATCGTCATTTTAATCGTATTGCACGCACTTTCCTTCGTCATATCTTCGCTTCCCTTCTCCTCGATAATTACCTCGTATTCATCAGCACCGATAAAGACTTCTATTCCTTCGGCAAGAACATCTTTCACATCGTCTGTGTAATGTCCTATAACTTTTAATACGTCCCCTTTGTCGTATTCTCCAAAAGACATGTCCGGTTCAGTAATTAAAATACGTTCTCCAATTTCGGCTATTCGGTTTTCCGTCTTATATTTCGGCAATACTTCGTACTCTTCTCGCAGTATTATATGGTCATGTTCGACTACATGCACGCTTCCTTCATCATCTACTGACGATACCTCGAATACATCGCCCTTAGAATATTTTCCGAAAGTAAGTAACGGTATAATTACGCGAATCTTATCACCAACATTAACTTTTCTCACTTTATCGCCCTCCTATATATCTCGTTCTAACTTCGTCCATTTGACGTCAATATGTTCCGGACGTATCCAGTATTCCGACTTTTCACGGTTGGGAAATAAGTAGCAATCCCCTTCCCATACCGCAATAAACACGTCAACCTCGTCCAGCCCATACACTCTTCCGTTATTTCTTGCGCCTCTTACGACAAGATACTCGCCGCCGTAACGCTCCTCACTACGCTTAAATGCCGTCTTAACCTGCACATAAACCGTTTCTTGCGTATCGGGATTGCGCGCGGCTAGGTCGTAAGCCTGCGGGCTAATCGGCTCTAATACGCTCCATCCATTAGCGAGAAGGGCGGTAGCGGCCAGTAGTTCTGCGTGCTTGCCCTTCGAATTGCTCGATAATGTTTCCGCCATAATTCCGCCTCGCCTCCTCTTAAAAATCGTATTCCGGCTCCTCGCTAGATTCCTCTTTAGTCGGCGCCACTAATCCGATTAGACTAATGTCGAATCCCGCCTCGATTAGCTTCTCAATCTGTTCGTCCTCGTTCATCTCGTACAAGATTCCCTCGAACTTGGATTGATTGAACTCTGACGGCGCATTGTCGAAGTTCTTCTGCTGTTCTTTCGTCATATCGTCAAGCATCGGAGTAAGCGATACAATTGTAGAAGTATCTTCTCCCTCCTTTGACAATTCGAAAGCAAACGTATCCAGTCGCTTCTCATTCTTCATAATAGAGCCGTGTAACGCTTGAGCCTGTTTCTTGGATACGTCGATTGCGATTTGTTCGCCGCTATCTAGGTCAAAGAAGCCCATCACAAATCGTTGTTTAGGCCTATATTTTCTGGCCTCTACTGAGTGCTCGTCTTGGAATTTCTCGGACTTGTCTACGTGATATTTCCACGCCTTATCCCACGGCGTCAAATTCTCTATCGGATACCCTGCCTTTGATTTCTTGGATGGATTCTCTGCCGCGAACGTATCTACTTTTTTAAAAATTCCATACGAATCGTACGACATTAGATCAGTTGTTCCGAGTACCTTTACGATATAAGTTGTTCCTGTTTTGAAGCTAGTAAATTTATTGCTGTTTCCTTCCGAACCTCCGGAATTTAAAGCGTTTAATGCGTCTTGACCTACTTTAGTCAAATCTATCGTCCCCTTTAATTAAGTGATTTATCGGGCTGTAAGGCGGATAGGCGCGCTTTCCTATCCACTTGTCCAACGCTCGCGATGCCGTCGGCTTTCAATCCCACCTATTTGGCGGCGGGAATTACTCGCCATCGACGCATTGGCTTGATTCCGCCCGCGATAGCGCCTTATTGTCCGGAACGGTGGCGGACTGATGTGCGGACACATTCAGCGAGGTTTCATTTAAGTCACCTATTTAACCCAATACACCTCAATAAGACGCTATTGCGGACGGGCGAAGGCGTCTATACCCTCGCTCATTCCGTAATCACCTCAATAGCTTTTATTTTCGCTGTAAGATCGTCTTCTAATCGCTCAATACTCAGCTTTAAATCCTTAATTATCGACTCTTTCTCGCTAACCCGTTCCGCCACAATCTCCCGCGTATTCGGATTTCTAGCGTTAGCATAATTAATCAATCTCTCGCCAAGCTCCGTGTATTCTTTCGCTAATCTTCGCTCGGTTGCTCGTATATTGCGCGTAGTTTCTCGCTTTATCTTGCGAACCTCGCGCTCCAATGCCGGTCTTAAAAAGTCTAATCTCGTATTCGGATGAATCGTTATAATCTTGCGTTGACTCCCGCCAACAACAATTTGCATATCCTCATGCTCGTACAACATCCGGTCATTTCCTTGCGAGGATACATACTTAGCGTTCTTCATTACGTCGTTAATCCATTCAACTACGCTATGACCTTCGATTCCAAAGCGAAGTCTAGCTCGCTCTGCTGCGTGGTAAGTAACCGAGTATTTCATGCGATAACAACTCCTCTCATACGAAGGCCGAACGTCGATCCCTCGTTTTCGTGTAGCTTTCCTTGATATTCGTAATAAGTATCGGAAATAATTTCGGCGTTACTTCGCTTGCCGATTATCCCCCTCAATTCCTCATTGCTCATCGTTTGCATTTTATATTTCCTCCGTTTCCTGATTTTTTCTCTGTATATTTAATTTGATTTAGGTTATAATATAAATGAGCGAAGTATTTTAGACAGCAAGATACTCGTTAATATCTCTGCTATAGCTGGCGTGGTATTTTCGCGATAGTGCTTCTAATTTCCTTCGTACAGTTTGATGATGTAAGCCTAGTTTCCTGCCTATTGCCGTAGGACTAGAGTTTGCGTCTAGTAAGAACTCTTTAACGATTGCCGTCGTTATGGAGTCCGTGTTTTCGATTAGGTCGAGGATAAGTTGCCGCTTATCTTCGTCCGTTTTTTTTGTTTCTATTACTTCCCTCTCTATATCTATTGATTCATCTATGAATTCAATTTCAACGGCGTTACCTTCTTCATCTTCGCTTTTAAGTTCACTTATTTTTCTTACGTTTCGGTTAAATTCCCTTGATTTTATTTTCGTATAATTTATAGCCCTTTGATTAAGTCTATAATCTATATATCTTTTGAAATCTTTACCATTATTTTTATCCCTGCTCCACTCCCTCCAAAACTCGTATTGCAAATAAGATTCTAAGTCTTGCTCATCCTCTCCGGTTGTCCTAGAGAAATTCCTTGCCTTTAACTTAATTATCCAGTAATACTTTTTAAATAATTCTTCAAATCCCATTAAATCTCCTCCTATATTCATACACCCCAACATTACTATGTCCGCACAAATTTATTGTAAATTTATTATATTTTTGTCGGTATATGTAGTATTATACATATAATTTTACATTTGTAAAGTATTTATTTACTTTTATAAAGTAAAGTGTTATAATTAATATTGAAAGGAGGATATAAAAATGATAAGTTTTGACCCTTTATTCGACTTTATGCACTTCAATAAATTGTTAATGAAAGATTTGCAGTCGGACTTAAAGCTTAGTGCTAGAACAACCGCCAAGTTTAAGAAAGGAGAATCTGTTTCTTTGGCAACAATAGAGAAAATTTGCCTGTATTACGATATTCCTGTCGAAGATGTTGTTAAGATTCTACCTGAATCTGAATCGCAGGAATCGAAATAGCTCTTTCGATAATATCTTGTAATCCATCGGCGCCATGACGGAGTAACACGTCATTGGCGTCTTTTTCTTTTCCGTAGTCTATTTCAAACAATTCGACATACCCTCGCAATTTACTTATTACTTGCTGATTAAGTGCGCTCCCCTGCTCATCGTTATCTCCGCCGACATATAATTTACGTATATTACTCCTCTTAATTAATTCGACTTGGAAATCGCTTATTCTTGCGCCTCCTACCGCTATGCCACTAACCCCTACCATATCGAAAGACATAGCGTCAATAACTCCCTCAGTTAATACTGCGCTCGTACCTGCTCTATCTAAGCCGAACACTAATCGACTCTTAGGCGTAGCATCTTTTCGATAGAAAAACCTTTTTCCGCGCGTGCTTCGATAAAATATATTCGCAACCTTTCCGCCTTCCGTCCTCCACGGAATCGCGGTATATCCTCGGTGCCCTATATCATAGCCAATTCCGGCATCTCCTTGCACGCTCACTCCTATGCCTCTACTTATTAAATACGGACTGGGCGCCTCCGTTATCGGATTGCTGTCGATTATTACCGTTCTAAAGATCGTCTTTAATTTCGGATGCTTTAATCGGATAGGCTCGTCCTTTTTCATTTCGTGCAGTGCGCCATACTTTTCTAGCAAATACTCCGCAGCCTCTTCATAGCTTATTCGCCTTAATTTTGCGATTAGAGATACGAAATTACCGCTTGAGTATTCTTCATCATATGCGCCTGAATCTCCCCACACGCCGGCATATTCGCCCGTTAATGATACGTAGAAGCTAGGCGCTATATCTTCCCTAAAAGGGGAGCTTGCGATGAGTTTGTCGGAAGTCCACCGCTCATTGTTGAATTGATACTCGGATAATTCCTCGGCAATATCAATCTGCACGTCGTGATTATTTATTCTAATAATCTCACTCATTAAAAATCAAACCCTTCCATCGCATTATCTCCGACTGCCAATTCTTCGAGAACCCCGTAATCGAACAGAGCCGTAAGCTCAAGTTGAAAATCCTCCCCGCCATTTCGACCTTTTTCTATGCCTAGCATGGCGCGCCCTTCCTTCTCTAAGCTATCGAAACTTATTAGGTTCGTCGCTATATCTAATAGTCTTTTTGACGTCTTAACCTGATCCCTGGTAGGCAGATTTAATTCGCGGGTTCCGTCTTCGCTCGTTTCCTTCTTTTCTACCGTAGCCTGAACCGCATAAATTCCGACAACATCATTATCTCCGACAATATTCTCGAATCTCGTAGCCGCCTGCTCCGCAGCGCCCCCGGTAGTTCTGTTTTGATTGCGTCCGTAAACGTCAGATAGACCATAGAATGGGTCAAGCACTACTACGTCAATATCAGCGTTTTGTAGTTCGCTTTCCAGTTCGTCTAGCGATCGAGTAAGTCCCGCGTCGCTCTTTGATTGCAAGTATAAGTTGCCTTTATAGTACGAATCTAATCGATCTAATAGGCTCATAAACTGCTCGCGCGTAGCTCCTTCGAGATTCCCCGTCAATATTTGATGGTTAGGAAGACCAACTTTGCGGCCAACTTCGTCCAAGAATACCTCGTCCTTAGCTGTAGCAATCGATATAAGTCGCGCAATTAGGATGTACTCTTTCATTTCGAACGACTTTAATAAGACATTAGCGCCCTGCCTTAACAACGAATCTACGAACTTACATATTAAATAAGTCTTGCCGCGCCCTGATTCCGCAATAATTCCGTAAACATCTCCACTAAATAACCCGCTTATCTCTTTATCTAGCAAAGAAAAAGGCGTATTCCATTTCGTAAATGACTCTCCTATCTCTCGTTTAAGATATTCTTCTTTGACGGATTTCTTAATATCCGTAAGAGTATTTCCAACATCTTCACGAACACTTGTTCTCATTTTAATAGATTCTATTGCGGAAGGCAACCATTTATTGACGAAATCATGACCGCCCATCTCCGATAAATTACGCTCAAACGCGCCTGTATCAAACAGTTCAACTACTTTCATAGTCGCCGAATAATCTTTTATTTGACGTGCCAAATACGAATAACTATCAGTAACGCCCGGTATATATTCGAAACCCTCTACGCTATCCGCAACAACTGCATAGCTTGGCGCCTTGCCTCCGTTCTCTTCCGCATACTTTTCAATAAATTCAAGCGTATTTTTGTCGATGTCAGAATACATATCGTCCTTAGATATGTTATACTTTTTTATCGCTGACACGTCGCCGTCTTCGTCGATAATCTTATTTAAGAATAACTTTGCGTGCTGCAATCTATCGGCCTCCCTCCGTTATAATCGCCAACCTTCTTTTAGCGCTGTCGATATGTTCTCCATACTCACCGTCTTCATCGCCAAAATTCCTGATTAAACCGTATAATCATTTATCTCGTCTAACAATCTATCAATACGTTCTTCCTTCGTTATTTCCTTAGGCTTATTCGCCATAGCTTCGGCCTCCTCTCGCAGGGATGACATACTTTCTATATGCGCCCAAACGGGATCAATCATATACCCGTAATCTAGTTTCGGGATATCATTGCCTATTCCGAGGTTCCTCAAATATTCATCTGCTTTATCTGCTCGACATACAACAGAAATATCGTCTTGAAACGCCAATAAAAACTGATGATTACGCATATCCGTCACGTCATAAATAATAGTTTCATCGATATAGTCCGGCTGATAATCGACTTCATGCGTCCAGCTTTCGACTTGGAATATACCAAGTTCGTAACCTTCTACCGTAATTATGTCGCCTATGTTGGCGATATTTTTCAGTCTGCCGAAACTTCTTCCGCCATTTCCTTCGTTTCCTTTCGTCAAGTTATCGCCTCCCTCGCTTTGATTCGCCCTTAAAATGCATAGTCGCGCACATATCTCGCATTCTGTCGTATAGCCTCGCATCAAATACGTCCTCCATTTCGTCTATGGATAAGTTTGACGTATATACTGTCGGTTTAGCTGACGCAACTCGGTGGTTAATTATCGAATGTAAATCCGCCCTAAAGTTTTCCGAAGCATCACGTACCCCTATATCGTCAAGTACGGCGAAGGGCGCACTCTTAGCTTTGTCCATCGCTTTATAATACTTGGAAGCCGCTGGCTCCGCTATGTGATCCGGAACGCGCGGACGGTTGAACTCGTTATAGTACGTCTGCCATTCGTTAACGTCGAGAAAGTATGCGCTATGCTGGCGCGGCTGCTCGCCCTTTTTCAGTGCGCTCAAATAGTCTGCTGCTATCCACTCCGATATTAAAGCAGCCGCGGTTGTCGTCTTGCCCGTTCCCGGAGATTCCGACCATAGATATAGTGATTTAACTCCTTCTCCGCCGCTCAATGCGCGAGAAAATGTTCCTATATATACACTAAGTTGCTTATATATTTCGGATTGATCTTCGCGCGCCGGCGAATTGGATAGCGTCAATCCTTCGTAATCATCCGGCAAGCCTGCGCCTCCTATTCGTCCGGAACGCCCGTCCAACCCTTCTAAGGCTATCTTGTGCGGACATAAAGGCGTGCAAGAGGCGCATCTATCCTTTCGATAGTTTGTTAATATGCAATTCGTTTGTTCCGCCAATTATTCGCCCTCCTTTAATTTCCGAGACAATCTATTAAGTATCGGTGCCCGTCTCTCGTCTTTATATGTCGAAGCATTTCGTCAACTACCCGCACGTCCTCGTTATACGCCTCTTCTCGCTTGGCTTTCTCCATAATTTTAACAAATTCTTTGCTTCCCCATTCGACTCCCCTCAATGAATATTCGCTCATTTTCTCCCCTCCTCAATCTTGAACGTAATCATTCCGATACCTATTCCGAAGAATATTACGTAACCTAATACGTTCAAGAATCCTAATTCTATCGTTATATCAGCGAGCAATATTGCCGTGAAGAATATTCCGAAACCGTTAATTAATATTTTAATTGACCGGTTCATTGCGAGGCCTCCTCGCGAGTGTCGTCGATTATTACGCCTTCGTCATTAATGGTTTTTATAAAATCGAACCCGCCTCCCGCGTACCGCACTTTATACTTTCCGATTTCCTTAATAGTTCTTACGTAATAATCTCTCGGATTACTCCCATCTGTTCCGAAGCTCTTAAATCGAACATTGTCACCAACCTGAACCTCCGTCGGCTGCGGCGCATTAATATACTCGTCCGGAACTTCGAGATCTAAAGCACGGCGCAGCGCAATAGCCTTTCCAATATGAGCATTAAAACAGTCTTCCGGCGCACACTTGGCGATTCCTTTGAATGGTACTAATCCGTCAATGTGCATATATTTCAATAACGCTACGATAGTTCTCTTTTTCTTGTTTACGACAAATTCGGGAACTACGTTTCCTATACAGGATATACCATCAATAAAAAACCAGTCATCTCCCATAACCTGATCGGTCAGATTATCTACGTCCTCCTTCGCCTTCTCAACGATTCTATCTCGCTTTTCTTGGTCGGATTCTATCGAAATTCCGCATTCTATTACTGCCTTTCCTATCGTCTTGAATCCGGCATTCATTTCCGCATCAAACTTCCCTTGTTCGTATCCTTCCGCATATGCCTTTCGCCTCAATTCACCAACAACCTCGGTAGCCACTTCTGTTAATTCGTTTGAATCCATTCCTCTATATTTTTCCATTACGAATCCCCTCCGATTATTTTATAATGCGCCCCACATTCACATCTCTTCGACTTTTTTTACGTATATTTCACGTCCACACTCTTCGCAGATTATCTTCATAGCCAATCGCTCAAGTCCGACATATCCTCCGACTCCGTCTTAGCCTTATTTCGCTTTTCTTTCGTTACCTGCTCCGCCTCTAATCGTTGCAATATATTACGCCTGTACGAGTAAATGAATCCGAAATTAGTGCCCGGATATTGTGGCGTAGGCTTGTACGTTCGAAAAGCCTCGTCAATAAACGCTTTTACAATTTCCTTCGAATGCGATCCCGCCTTCGATTTCGTGCCAATCAAACGTCCAATTAATCCTTGTTCCATGCGCCATGACCGCATCGGCGCGTACTCGATTCCGAATATTTCGCGGTGCTTGTCCTGTAGGTAATGCGTGAATGTTTTCGTGTTCCAGTCTGCAATATCTCTCGCTCGCCAGTCGCTTGCTGGCGGTAGTTTATTCGTCAAATCAATACCTCCTTAAAACTGCCTCCGTTGTGTTTATATTGCACGGTCCTTTCGCAGTTTACGCATTCAACAATCTCTCCTTCGTATGTCTTGTTATTGTATTTACTAACTTCCGCAACATAGTTATGCGTCATCCCATGATATTGAAATGTGTCTCCCTCGAAACATGAGTAGCATTGATTCCTTTTTGTCATTCCGATTCATCCTCCCCTTCTTCGCAATCCCCGTAAAACGATATAGCGCATTGCTTACAAAAGTGAGCGCCCGGATGCGTAACTTCCGCATTACATTCGATACAGTATTTATTCGGCCCCTCTTTCCGCGTGTCGTCCGACCCCATCTTCTCAACCTCCTTTCCTATTATTCCTATTGCTTGCGCTACACTCTTAATTGATTTCGCCATATGTTCGCTCCCCTTCCGTTGCACATGCCTTTATTCGTCGATTTAATGCGGTTTGTTGGCGTTCTATATGTCGCCTAGTATTATTAATCAAGTTGAATGGATAAGGCGTAATCTAGCGCATATACGTTTAATACGATAGTTACGATAAATGCCGCTATTATTAACGCCCCTACTGTCGTTGTTTTTATCAACCTTATCACCTCGCCTTATTATCGCTCGTCCGTAGCTGGCGGCCGCGACTTTCTTTTTATTATTAATTTTTCTTTTTCTTTAAAAAGAAGATCGTCAACATACCTATATAACGGATATAATTGATAGCCTCGATGAGAGCTTTAGCTCGAATCGATATCTTTTAGTTTAGTTAGCCGTAAGTATAGATAACAGTAAGTATAGTTTATCTGCCATCCGTGCAGTATCGAACATGACAAAAATGCAGTATCATTGGTGACAAAAATGACAGTTAATCTCCTACATCTAATAAGATATATTGGTTCGACGTCTTAAAGCCCCTTTTGTCTTTCCGATTAATAATATCGATATAGCCGCCTTCTTTTAGATTATCTAACGATCGATAAACTGTTCTTTCACTGCATCTTGACTTCTTAGCAATCGTATCAACGCTCGGATAGGCTGACATATCGTCATTATCAGCGTACATACATAAGACAGAATAAACTGCTATATCGACAGGTTTAAGACCGTTTTCCTCGTCAATGACGATTGAGCGAGTCATGCGGAAAAACTTTCGCTTTCTGAAGTCAAGCACTCTATTGCTGCCACCACTCATTTAATCGCCTCCTTAAATTCTAATGCTACTCTCTTAAAATCTTCGAATTCATTTATAACGTAGGTAGGAAAAGCATCATAAAAATTATCTATAGATAACAATTCTATAAATCCATAATCGATGTAAAAATCATCTGTAACATCTTCCTCTAAAGCATATATAACCAAAATTTCATCTGTATATTTTAAGTATTTATTTATGGTTGAATCCATAGGAAGAAATACAGTGTTTTTAGAAAGTTTAATATCAACCCACTTTCCATCAACAATAAAGTCTGGGATACAATCTTTGTAAACCACTTGGTAAGGTTCGGAAGGAAACAGATATTTGCGGACTAGTTTTTCGAACTCTTTTCCTAAATGGTATAAGTAACTCCTTCGAGAGTGTTCGTGACTTAAATAAAATAATTTAACATCTATTCCATATGAATTATAGAAGTTTAAAGAACCCCCGAACTTTTTATATGCTAATCCTTCGAAATACCTGCCTCCCTCCATTTTTTTAATATCCTCCATAGTTATCATCCCGAAACTTTCATAAATATAATCTCCCACCGAATCTAATATTAAATCCTCCAACAATATTTTAGCTCTCCTATACAAGTCTTTTTGAGGCGTATTAGTTAATGTGGATAATTCCTTTATTTTATAGGAGGATATTTCAGGTAATTCATTTACATGTATGATGCAATCCATCAATTCCTCGTCATAAACTTCTTCGCGATGTATTACGCTCATATCTAAATATCCATATAAATAAAGCGCTGAATCTACCTTAGATAATCCTAAAATGTTTGGGAAGTTCCTACTTACCCGTCTTCTAAAACTCTCCGAATCTCTAATAAATCTACCTAAATCATAACCTTCGTCTTCGATTAATTCTAAATAATTGAATATATTTATTTGAATATCAGATAACATGTATTTTCACCTCCCACTTTCATACACCGCTCTTCTTAATAAACCGCACAAGATTATGCGAAAAAATTATTATTTTAAAATTATTTTTAAATCTTATCTTACTTATACTTACCGATGAATATAAAATCCGTACATAAATATGAGAAATTTATATATTCGCCTCAATCTATTAGACTTGGGCAAACAAAAAAAGGCGCTAGAAGCTCGCAGCCTCTAACGCCTTAATATTTCTTTTACTTTAACTCTAATTCTACCTCGTGATTCATATACTCATTATCCCAATCTTCCTCTTCTTGCGCCTTTAAATCCGTAGACATCCATTCCAATTTTATCCAATCTATTTCATCTATTTCTCCGCGCTCCAAGTAAAAGAAAACATCTCCCTCTTTTATAACTCCCTTATCGATAGTTCCTCCAATATTGTCAGACAATACCATATCAGCTTCAATTTGTTCGCCCGTACTCGTAACCAGTTCCGCCTGGTCAGGATAGGTATCGAATTTATGATCCGATGTATTTTCTAGCATAAATTTAACGCCAACAACATCCGCGTCTTGTTCGTCCGATTCAATGTTCGGCCCCTCGTCCGTAGTAACCACTTTCTCTATTTTCGTGACTAGCCCAGCAAAATCATCCTCGTAAGTAGCGTCTTCGAAATACGTCCAAATGTCGTCGGAATCTTCCTCCTCTGCATCGACCTCTTCCTTGCCATCCTCCGAATCCGCCGGAGTAGCATCTTCACCTGTTTTAGCTTCAGCCTTTTCATCTGATTTAATCTCGTCAACATCGTCGCAAGCCACCAACAAAATCGATAAAATAATTGCGACAAACATACTCGAAAAACCTCTAGTAATCCTTCCCATTAATAACATCCCCCTTTTATAATATATGGATAAATATTCCTAATCATATCGTAATATTAATCTATTGAATATGCAAATTAACTACGATTTATCTTCGTATTAACCCTTCTATTGGACTAAACTTCGCGTGTGCTTCCGCCACATCATCCGAGAACATATTTACGTAAACTCTAACCATATCTAATGATTTGTGACCGAGTATTCGTTGCAGAGAAAATAGGTCAGCGCCATTTTTGACGGACATCTTGGCGAAAGTATGCCGGAAAGTATGCGGACTACATCTAACGTTATCAATTCCCGCCATGCGGCCATATTTAACCGTCCTCCTGCGAACGCTATCACGATTCATCTGCGCGTCATCATGCGTGATAAAAAGATAATCAACATCAGCTTGACCTCGCGCTTTAATATAATCACGGAGAACGCGTCTAGCTTGCGTCTGAAACGGCACAAGACGATCCTCGCCGCTCTTACCTCTTATGAGTATTTGATTATCGGAGAATCGAATATCATTCATTTCAATATCCGTAAGTTCTCGGACTCTTATGCCCGTTTCTAATAATAGCACCATTATCGTATAATCACGAAGGCCTATAAACAATTCACGGTCAGGCTGAGCTAGAATATTGCGAATCTGATCTCGCGTAAAAGTTTCTATCGTCTTAGGCTTGACCTTGCCGATTGGAACGTCATTCATTGGATTGTAGTCGATAATGCCTCGAGATACTGCCCAATTTAAGAATGCTTTTAATGCTCGCAGTGCGGCGGCTATTGTGCCGTGTTTAGCGCCTCTTTCTTCCGCCAAGTACATAACATACTCGTCCATTATAATATCGCTTGTAAGGCGCCTTAAACGGGTTTCTATGCCGCCTTCCTCTAGCGTTATCATGAATTTACGCAGCTCTCGCTTGTAATAAAGAATCGTATAAACGCTTCTTCCTTTCATTTTAAGATACGACAAAAAAGACGAGATATTTTCATCAAAATCGTCGTCTTTAGTATTATCTATTAACGGATCTTTGCTGTTCGAATTTACAACATATCTTCTACGTCTAGACATCGACAAAACACCTCCCCGTACGCTAAATTATTTACGGGAAAATCTTACGATTAAATCGTGCGTCCTAGAGTCGTTTTATCATGTTGTTAAAAGTGTTACCGCCGTGAAAGGGCGATGTCTTAACCGCTTGACCAAGGGGCCAATAATAATAGTTTTCTATGGCGGAGAGCAAGGGATTTGAACCCTTGAGACCGGTAACGGTCTACATGATTTCCAATCGACAAAAGCTAGTATATAACGGATAAATCGCTTTGTCAATACTTTTGAAGCACTTGTCGGGACACTAAATACGCATCAAGGACGCACGATATTAATTATCTCCGTAAAAAGCGTACATGAGTTATATTACATGCGAACAGATTAATTGTCAAGAGCTGACGAATAATAATTTATATAATCATATATTTTACGCCTAATTTTTCGCATTCCTTTTCAAGTTTTAAACGTCTTGAATCCGATACAGTGTGAAATATTATTGTCGGCGTATGATTATATTGGCTGAAAATTATCGAGCTTATCTCTTTATACCTCTTTATCTTATCGTAATTAACCTTCATCGCCTGCATGAGCTCAATTTCAACGAAATTTAATTCCCCCTTACGTTTAAACATTGCGTCAGGAATTAGGAGTACCTCCCCATTTATGCGCAGCGGAACTTCCTTTTTCCAGTCGCTAGGCATACCGAATTTGATGAATAAGTTATTACGCATTAATATGTGTTGAATCTCGCTTCTCTTTAATCGCGTATCTACGTAATAAACCTTTCTATCGTAACGAACGCTTTTAACGTAGCCCATTCGCTCCATATCCAACAATATGCGATTGGCATTGCGAACTCCACCGAGGCCGTTTATTATACGCAATTGTTCGCGGGTTGCGTAAGTCAAATCAGCCAAACTCGATCGTATCTTTTCGTACCTGTTTAGTTTCTTGCTTACTAATAACATACTTATCCAACCTTTCCATTATTTCACTATCGTCAATATAAGGGACTTGAACCTCTTGACGTTCATGCGTTCTATAAATAGCTCGGCCGGCATATTTCAATTTTTCTGCGCCTTGCTCATCCAATGCTACGCGGCTCGCCACTTCTGTCGGCAATCTAAAAGAAATCCTAGCGTCCGCGTTCTGTTTAATCTGCCTTGGCAGTGTGTCCGCTGTTGGGTATTGTGTGGCGAATATTAGCCGGTATCCTAACGCGCCTCCTATTCTCGCTATTTCGGATAGTAAAGATTGGCAACGCTTATCTAATTCTGCTGCCTCGTCTACAATAATAAACCTGCGCCTCTTTATTTTCGTGTTGACAATATTATTTATTTCCCTTCTTTTAAACAACTCCATATCCGCCTTAATTTTATCGCTAAGGGATGCTAACGTTTCTAACGCTTCTCCAACGCTTGATGACACGCACTTAACATGCCTTAAACGTTCATATTTACCGAATTCCAGACCACCTTTTAAGTCCAATACGTAAATCTCTGCGTCATAGTTATTGTTGATTAAATGCGCTAAAATCAATTTTAAAAGTACGGTCTTTCCCTGCCTAGTCATGCCAGCGATAGTCATATGCGGGATCTCGTCGAAGTTATGGTGCACCCACCCGTTTAAACTGCGGCCAATCGGAACAACCCATCCTCTAGTCGGCCTCCATTCGTAATTTAATTTAGTGGGGAGATGATTATTATATACTTTTACTGAAAGCAATCCTTTGAAATTTATATCAACTGGTTTGTTTAAAGAATATTCTAATAAAGATCTCAATTCATTTTTAACTTTAATTCCTATAGGTGTTTTAAAAATATATTCCGTGTATGATGTGTTTATATTCCTTTTATATAGCGTTGGGTATTTATCTTTTACCTTAAAATCAACATTATAAAATAATTGTAATATGGTTTTAGTTTCACCGTCATGCCATTTAAATTTGCTAAATGAATAAATGGTACAGGCCGCTATACCACTTCCTAACAATATTCCTAACATAATTCCACCTCCCTTCTATCGAGGTATTTTAAATGGAATAATAATATGTTGAAGTAGTGATAGTTAATGCGTATATTAAATGATGTTATTTTTAATTACTTATGTAGTAATAATTATATGTTTCTATTTTAAAATGTTTCATAAATTCGCAAAATATTTTTAACTAATTTAATAAAGGGTTTTTCTTGTTTATGTGGAAAGTACATATAGGTGATACTATGAAAAGTAATATTAATTATTGGATAGAGTTGAGAGGATATAAAAAGAAGTGGGTAGCTGATCAAATAGGCGTCAGTCAATCTGTTTTATCTCGATGGATAAATAACCATAACAAACCGTCATTAGAGACAGCGTTTTTATTGGCGGACATCTTGGATTGTAAGGTAGATGATTTATATAAGTATTAAAAAAGGGAAGGCGATTTGCCCTCCCTTTATAACGTACCGTTATTTAATCTACGCTGTATTTCTTTAACTAAATTAGACGGTAAACTTACATGACCATCAACTATTTTCAATCCATATTTGCGCTGCATCGCCTTAATTAAATTAGATGGATTACTAATCTTACCGTCAACAATTTTACATTTATAATGACGTTGCATAGCACGTATTAAGTTACTACCGCTAGTACCGTATTTAGCACTAGGAATATTTTGTGTGCTACGATTTTTTGGTTGACCGCTAATAACGCCGTCAACAGTTGTTCCGAAATAGCGCTGTAAATTACGCGTTAAATCCGGACCCCAACTGCCATCAACAGCAACGTTATATTTATTGCTAGGTTTAGCTGTGCTTGGCTTTCTAGGCTTAGGCTTAGACGCTGAAGGTTTTTTATCATTAGTCGTACCTGTTAAAGTTTTAACTAACTTTTTAGCGTATATTTCCACGTCCTCTGTTAACACTTTAGCGTTATCTTTATTTGTACCAAAGCCTAACTCGACTAATCTATACGTAATACCAGCGTTTGCTGTACGATTTACGTTGGCTAGGTTATTACGTCCACTGACACCTGCATGACCCTTGTGTGAATAAATTGTACCTACCATGGACTTTATTGTATCACGCAATGCTAAGTCCATTTTGTCTGGGCTGTAGTTGCTATGAATGATTACGTGACCACCTTTTGCTGTAGCACCAGCTGCATCAAAATGAAATTCTGTAATCTGTGAAGCGTTATATTTTTTTGCAAGTGACACAATGTTTCCGTAGCTGTATACGTTATAATCATCAAAAAATACTAAGTCATGATTCTTAGGTAAAAACTTTTTCATCGCCGGGAATAAATCTTCTTTAACATATCGATGTTCGCCTTTTGTTATCAATCCGGTTGCACCCGGATCAAATACGCCGTTCTTTTGCCTTCCGTGACCAGCTATTAATAGATGTGTCATTATTTATCGTCCCCTTCCGAAAATTCTTCTTTAATATCATCTCGAACCTTATTCGTTCCAGTTTCAATATGCTTTAATTTCTCAGCAATATTTTGTGGAACTAATACACCGACTTGAGCTAGGTTTTCTGTAATACTCAAACCTTCATTTGCGATATAAAAAAGGACAGTAGCATATGCCACCATCCCGTTTAAATCTAATATTTGATCAATCACATTTGCTAATACAACAACTACTAATACAAGCACTTTACGAGCATATCCAAACAATGACTTGCGACTCCATAAGTTTTGGTCTTTAATCGCTTTTGCGATACCTGTTATAATATCTAGTGCCATTAATAAAATTAGAAGATGCAAAAACTTAACATCTCCAAACAAATAAAACTTCACTGCTTCTAAGTGTTCCAAATTTATTCCTCCAATAATCATATTATTCATCTCCTTGTCCTTTTTTGAGTAGACTAACTCGTATTTCCCCATAAAAAATACGCCCGGTTAGGCGTTACAGTTAACACAAATCCAATATCCAATTAAACAATTTTCTTTATCAGTATTTATAAATATTAAAGGTTTATTACACTCCTCACATTTCACTAAATCACCCCATATTTCATGCAAAACAAAAAGCACCTCATAAAAGAGATGCTTATTTTTTATTTATTCATTTCTTCTAGTATAGGCTCGAAGTCAAATAATTTATGTGCTTTGATAACAAATCCTAAATTCATCATAACCATTGACCTCGTAATAGCTCGCTGTTGTGATGTAGGTATGGTTACAATTTCAACCTCTCCATTAACAGTTACTTGTGGACCCGCATACAATATTCCTAGAAATATAATCCTAGACCCAACTACTACACCATTACCGCTAGAATACGAACCTTCATTTAATATGAAAACTGGTGAACCACTAGAACCTCCATAACATGCTGCATCAATAACAATCTCCTCTCTTCCTTCATAATCATGCTTAGGATGAGTAGCTGTTATACCTTTTCTAGCAACAGGTTTATTATTTATACTATCCCATAGTCCATTAGGATAACCAATCATCGTAATATCTTCAATAGCATGTAATTCATTCAAATCCTCTGTAGTGTAAATAAAAGACTTTTGCATAGTTCTATAAAATATTCTCTTATTCATCTCTTCAAGTTCATGGAAGATAGGGGCGATAGGCATAATACATAAATCTACATCATCTTCTGGATGCCCTATCCATCTTTGTTCAAATTGATTAAACTCTATTGGTATGTGCAAACTATCTAACGGCAATCCGTCATTATCCGCCTCAGTTAATATGAATCTGCCATTTATTGCATCTTTAATCACATGCTTGTTAGTAACAATAGCAGGAACATGGCTTCCATCTTCTTGCTCAAGAAAATTATAAAAAAATCCAGTACCTACACTTGATTGCCCATTATTCAAAACACATTCAATTCTAACTGTTGAATACATTAATTGCTCGGAAATACTTAATTCCATACTATCCCCTCCTATTGTCTACATAATACGACAAAAAGGGAATATTAACCAATAAAAATAACGCTTATTCTGCGTTTATCTTTAATGCGTTATATAGTATTGCTAACCCATAAGCCTCTTGTCCTTTAAAGGTAGATTCCTCTTTTTCCACTATTTCTTTGATTGTATTCTTGACTGATTCAAGCATCGCTTTTGAGTCACCTGTATCAATTACAGCGCACTCATCATGCAAGGCTGTTAAATCCTCCTTGAATTTCTTTTTATCATCTTTTAATTCATCTTTCAGTTTTTCTTCTGTTTCCATTACATATTTTAGTTGTTCCTGTAACTTTAAACTTAGGTTTGTTCGGTGGACACCCTTTAATCCAGCTAAATCTAATTGGTCTAGGAACTTAATAACGTTTACTAAATCTATATTTTTTATTACTAACTTCATTTAAGAAGCCTCCTTTAATTCTCTAATTTCTACTTTCAAATTTTCTATTTCATTTTTCATTTTGTCATACATAGTTTCTGTATTCTTTTCCACTTTCGACAATCTGTTTTCGTGGTCTTTTGTTAATGGTATTAATAGGGTCCATAAATTACCTGCTAAACTTAGTGGTTTTCCTTCTTCATCATAGCTTACAAACATACCTAAACCTGCTTCATGAACATCTTCAGCTATCGTTCCTGGTATTCTCGAAATAGGTTCGGAATCACAATCTTTGGAGTTTAATTTACCACTTAAAATATCTGCATATTCTTCAACTGCACTTTTGTCATACCAAGATTTAGCATCTACATTTAATAACTTTTTAGCATATTCTAAAGGTATTACTTTTTCTTGTAATTTAAACCTTCTCGATGAAGTAGTTACACCTAACCTTCCATTAATTGTAACTCGTACTTGGTTACTGGATGAGCTATAATGTCTGTTAGTGATATCTGTACTAGATACATAGTTTCCATTTGAATCATTACCGACTTCTATATGCGCATTACCTGAATCTATTAGCGCCGCTCTGGCTGTACCTAGCCATAATTTACCGCCATCACCATTTCTTACAAAAGAAAAACCTGTCGCCCCATCCCATGTACGACTTTGAATTTCTGCTCTTCGATTTGTTGAATACTCTCTCGTCATTAAGTCTGTAACATAGAGTCTATCCTTTATTTCTACAGATTCATCAAAACTTACACTTTCACTAAAGTTCACTCTTCCCCTCATGTACACTCGTCGGTCGAAATACACATCATCATAAAATGTAAATCCTGGCATATCTTTCCCTATACCTTTATGCCATGCCAACATTGTTGTATAATCTGAAGCGCTCGAGGTTTGTTTATACCCCCATGTCATATAATTCGCATTGTTTTCTAGTCCGAATCTTAAACCTCTGTAAGATGTATCATCTACCCAATTTGACGTACCTATATGACCCACATAGCTTCCACTTCTATAAAATCTATGACCTGTACCATCTAATAAAGATGTCCGCAAACCGCCACTATAAGTGGATAACCCTGCTGAACTTATTTTTAATTGTGAACCAATGCCATTAAAACCATCACTTATAAACGTTGCATAGTTTCCGACTAAATCATTAACATTTATATTAATAATGCTCGCTTGTGCCGCATCTATTGTTCCTATCTGTGCAGTACCGATAGATGCATCTTTAATATTAGCACTACCATCTAATTTGAAACTACCTCTAACACTGGTATCTCCATCTAAAATAAGTTTTTTTCCACTTATCAATATATCTTCGTCAGATATATTAATCTGATTAATGACATCACCTTTAGCAACTCTAAGATTTATTGCATTCGATAATTGAGAAATTTGACTGTATAATGAATCACTTGTTCCGTCTTCCCATTCAGTAGATTCGCTACCTTCTTCTAGCTGTATTTTTATTTCTTTCTTTAGATTTTCCTTATAAGAATCTCCATCACTTTCCACACCAATATTTACAGTTACTGCATCTGCTGGTGTGGTGAATGTAACGCTATTAGCGCCGTTCCATTCATATACTTTGTTATTAATCAAATCATCGTTGTTATCAAAAAAGGCTAACGTGAATTTATAGGATGTATTTGTATAACTGGAAAAAGTATATTCATATCCACCTTCTATCACTATAGGAGTTGCAGTCATCAAAACAAACGGCAATTCAATCCAATTATCTTCATCATGGCTAATCAAGTTTTTTGATACAAATGAATTAATTCTTGATCTTAACGCCTCCGCTGTTAAAGTTAACTCACTAATATTATCTTCACTATCTGTTATTCTTGTTTGTAAACCTTCTGCAATTGCTGTAAGTGTTGTGACATTACTATCATCACTTAATGTTACAGCAAAGTTTTCTATATCTATGGAGTTATCTTGCGCTTTGTCAAACGCTTTTTGTGCGTCACCTACAGCTTTATTGGCTTGTTTATACGCATCGTTTGCTACTTTTTTTGCATCATCGACTAAATCTTCAACTTCCTTGTCATTCATATCCATAATGACTTGCCACTCAATACCATCAAATCGGTATGTTCGAGTGTATTCTCCATCAACAACTTTAAACCATAAGTCGCCTTTTTTTGCTTTAGCTGGTTCATCAGGTCCATAGAAAGTCGTGTTTTTACCATTCGCAGATATAATAGCTTTGTTTGCATTGTCTCTAACATCATCAATCTCTTTTTCAACACGATCTATACGATTGATTGATTCACTAAATCTAGCCTTAACGCTGCCTAATTTTACTTCTTCATTCACTTCTGCTATACAATCATAACGAATATAATTAACAATTGCTGATGCTTGTACATTTAATTTTGAGTGATCAACAGCTACCGTATCACCCATACCTACTAATTCTAAAGGAGCAACATCTTTGTATTCTTCCGTTTCCCATAAGTGTACAAACTGCACATCCATATCAACTTTAGGTTTATCGTGACCTGTGTCTTTAAAATAATTATCCGCTAGCGATTGTAATTGTGATCGTATTTCTGCATCTGTTTTATCCTCAGTGTTTATTCTATCATCCTGGGAATAGTCCACCTCTTTTATATAGACTTGCGAATACGTGTTAATTAGGTCACTATCAATATATTTTCCACTGACTGTAATTAATCTCTCTGGTTCATCTTCCGTTGCTTCAATGTGTACAAATGGATATATACGAGTAATAATCCCACTTATATCAACCGTAGCTTCTAGTCCAGTGATATTCTTCTTATATCGAATCGTAACACCGTCATCGTGACCTCTTCTATCGTGCATGATTAAGTCAAAATTATCACGCTCAATTTGTCCTCCCCAAATTTGTAAGACGGAACCAGTCATACCTGCAACCATTTGCAAAGGATTGGTGCGATATAAGCTAGTTGATGAAATTGTTGTTGAGTTAGTTGATGTTAAGTTAAAAGGATGCGGTCTTGCTGTACTACCTCCTATATTCTCCATTACTTGTTTTTTAGATATGTTACTTGCTTCCATTTTTTCCACAAAGTTGTTTGCTAAGTCATACGTAATATGTTGTGCTTTAACAATGATATTATCGTTTTCATGATTTTTAGTAATGGAATAAATACGGAATAATTGATAACCTAATTTATCTTGCGCTTTTGCTTTAATAATACGCTCTTCTTTTAATTCATTAACTAATGTTCCTTCACTGTCATACTCCATCGTAAATTCAAACATGCCGTTTAATTCTTCTTCTGCGAATGCTGTTATCGCATCTTGCAATGCTCCGTAACCGTTATTATAAAAATCAGCATTATTTATGTCATGTTCCTCTACTGGATTACCAACGAATAAAGCAATAAATTCTGTCATCCAAGTTGTTGTGTCATTTAACTCAACAAGTGTACCATCCGATAATCCTTGATCCGCATTAAACCTGTCTGCAAAATCTTCACTGTATAAATATATTGCCACTATATCACCTCGTTTCGTGAAAAATAAAAAGCACCTCTTGTGAGATGCTTTCGTTAAAATGTTACTCTACTAAAGACAACAGTTAGTCGAGTATCCCGTTTTCCAATTCATACTGCTCTGCTTCTTCTTTGGATACTTCTTTATACCAAACATGTTTTTCTTCTTCTTGACTCTTAAATTCACCCCAATAGACCCAACCTTCGCCTACAGACGAATTTTTGTTTACTTTTGTTTTATATATCCTAACCATACTTATTCCTCCTTTACCTCAGCCACATAACGTGACCTGATATATCGTACCCTTCTCCATCATCAAGATCACCGTCTAAATCAAGGAAAATAGCAAAGAAGTTAGGCACTGCCGTTCGCGATGTATAAAAGAAATTTCCGCTATTTCGTAAGGCTCCATCTTGCAAATCAATAATGCTAGGATAAATATAAAATTGATAAACACCGTAGTCTCTTTTTGTATAATCAGTGGTTATTTGTATAGTATTATTTGCATCTCTGTTTCCGAGCGGATAATTAAGTAAACGGGGTCTGAACCCTTTTCCTTCAGAATAATCTCCGGTAGCACCGTGTATAACAACTGAGACAATTGCTCCCCTAACGTCGCTAGGAGGGAATGCGTATTTATAAGGACTGTTTTCCCCATTAAATATATATTGATCAAATATAACATCCTCAACATTACTCCCAGTAAGTCGAGTTTCAATCGCACCATCATCTATTACACTATCTACTTTTTCATTTAACTTATCTAATTTATCGTTAATCGATTGCCACTCGTTATACAGTTCGCCTGTTGTTATTTTTGCCATCTTATCGCCACCTTTTATTAAGCGTTATTTCCAATTTTTTTATACTTCCGCTAAATTTAATAGTGTTTTTACCGTTTTTTATTATAGGAAAATCCCCCTCTATTCGATTGTTGGCATTTAGTGGTGGATTTCCTGGTCTATATGCGTTCATCTGTTCACTATCTATTACTAGTGTGCCGTTCACATTATTAACGTGTATTTCATCATCGTTAATGTAGATTTTACCCGTCCCCTCTGACACCACTTTAACAATTGGCAAACAGTCATAACCATCATTATTAATTGTAGTAGATGATGTTACGCCAATAGCATTGTTAGATTTTTCATATTGAAATGGATCAAGAATAAGTTCTACATCAAACTCCCCAAATGTTCGCATTAAATTTTCAGCAGGAGGAATGTTTACCGATTTTATTTTATAATAAATATCGTCATCATCATCAATTTCCAGTGTCTTAGCATCTAATAAAAAACCTTTCACTTTTCTAAATGTCTTTTTAAATGACTTATCTTTAATATAAAATCTAATCGTTAAAGGTATATCTTTATAACCGTACTTTTTGGTTAAGTCACCATCTCTACCTCTTATCTCAATAAATTCTGTACCTCTTTCTGGAGATGGAACCTCATATCGTCCTTTTGGGAATATGCTTTTATCCTCAGTCAAAACACCATCAAACCTTAATTTTGATGCATTTAATATCATGTTCCACCTCCCCAAGCGGCATTTCGTCTATTTCCTATATCGTTTAACCCTTCATCAAATTTTCTGTTTAATTTATATAAATCTAAATCTTTACCTAGTAGCGCAAATAAAAGTTCATTGGATTTCTTTAAATGTTCATTTTGTTCCATTGTTGCTTGCAATAATTCATTAAAGCTGTTGTCTTCATTGCTGTTGTCTGTCTTTTCTTTTATAACAACATTAGAACCACTACTTCGATCATTATTTAAAGATAACAACTTAGCAAGTTCACTATTTCTTAACGAATTAGTCCAACCATCAGTGCCATCAGCGTATCTTGGCATAAGCTTCATAAGTTTTTCTGTCTCACGATGTGGCGTAACATGTGCACCTTTAGGTAAAGGTAAAATAGTATCAGTTGCAGGAGATAAAAATGATTTTCCACTTGGTAAAGTTATTAACTCACGACCTCCACCATCACCAACAACTGCTAAACCATCATAAGGGTGTCCACCTTTAGGTGTTCCCTTTGCATAACCCATGACTTTTTTAGCTGATCCTAGCAATCTACCAGTAATGTTTACAACTTTACTTACAGGTCTCGAAGCATCTCTGTTTATTTGAGCTAAGCCACTCTGATAAAGACTAACTTTCTTTCTCTTACCAGCTGAAGCGCCTCTGTCTATTTGAAATAATCCGCTTTGATAAAGACTAACTTTTTTGCTTTTACCTGCTTTAGCTCTTCTATCTATATTAGCTACTGTTCCAAAATCTTTAGCTGTGACTTTCTTGTTTACGCTTTTACCAGCTTCTTTCGAGCGCTCTCTTTCTTTTTTGGTACCTGCATCAGTTTTTTGGTTGTTTTTATCTATCTGACTACCTTGTTTACCTAGCGCACCTGTTGCTTTTCCAGCGGCTTTACCTTTTTGGATTTCTTTGTTAACCCCGTCTCGAATGGACTTGTCAACTTCATCCCAAATGCCAAGTTCTTGCATGATTTGTTTCTTCACTTGGGCGTTTTTACTCTTCTTATCATCTAGAGATTTTATTTGTTTATCTATTTCCTTTTTATTAGCGCCTTCTTTTTCGCGCTTTTTCTCAAGGTCTCTTATTTCTTTCTGGTGTTTTGAGTTCTTTTTATCCAGCTTTTTAAGAATATCGCCTTCTTTAGCATCAATATCAACTGATTTAGCCCATGACTCAACTTTCTTTTTAGTTTCTTTATCTACCTTTTCTAATTTAGCATTAGCCAAAGAGTTTAAATCTTTATATAAATCCAATTCATCATGTAAATAATCTCTTACCTCTTTTTGTTTACTGTTTGTTTCAACTAATTGATTATATCTCTCTTGTTCTTCTGTTGTTAGTTTTCCGTTCTTATCTAATTTACTATCAAGTTTAGCTAACTCTTCATCGTTTTTTGATATTGCTTTATCTAATTGTGCAAGCCCTTTTTCGCCTTCTTCATTAATACCAACTTGTTTTAAAGCTATTTTACTTGCTTGGGATATCAATTCTTCATTTAGTTGTATATCTTCTTCAGTGTTTTTTATTGATTCGTTTTTCTTATTAATCTTTTCCTGTAGCTTTTCAAGAGCTTTTGCGTGATTTCCGTTTTCTATATCGATCAATGCTGTTAACTCTTCTTGTAAAGGTTTAGCTTCATCATATGAAAGTGTCCTATCTTGTAAAAGATCATTTATTTCTTTTTGACGCGCTTTATTTTCTTCATCAGATAGTTTGTTAGCATCAATTTTAACTTGCATTTCATCAAGTAAATCTCCATGTTCCTTCTGTAGTTCGTTTTTTTGTTTGTGTAACTCTACCTGATTCTCTAATGCGGCGTCCACTTGACCTTTTAATTCAACTAGTGAAGCTTCGTATAAACCTTCTATATACTTATAAACTTCATCAGTGCTTTTAGCAAACGCATTTCCTTGGTCTGATATAGACTTTTCAACATTAGGCGACTGATTAATAATAGTTTCATTTGCTCCAAAAAGCGCCTTTAACTCATCTTTAGAAAGTCCTGATTTTTTAGCTAGCTCGTTGTACTCTTTTTGTAATTCTTTAATTGTGGCAGGGTTACTAGATTCGGATATTTTAATGTTCAAATCATTTAATTGAGCTAATTCTTCATTGCTTATCTTTGCCTTACCCGACAATTTATCAAATGTATTAGCGCTTTTTTCTAACTCTAACGCTTGATCAGTTAATGAATGAGCTACATCTAAATTTACTTCTTCTAACTTTTCCGAATCCTTCGTTAAATTATAAGCAGCTACGCCAACAGCAGTTAATCCTGCTACAGCAACACCGCCAATAGCTACTGGACCAAGACCACTCATTGCACCTAGTAATCCAGCGCCTTTTGATAAACCGATTGTTTTAGCTAATGCACCTGTACCCTGCATTAAGCTACCAACACCGAATGTTAGCTTACCTGTAACACTTAATACTGGACCCATTGCAGCTGCTAATAAACCAAATTTAACAATGTTTTCTTGAGTTTTAGGGCTTAAATTAGCAAACCACTGTGTTAAATCTTTGGCACCATCTACCACATCATTTAATGCAGGTTTTAGGTTTTGATACATTTCAATGAACAAATCTTCAAGCATTGATTTGAGTTCTTTTAGACTTCCCTGTAAGTTATCTTGCATAGTGTCTGCCATTTCTGATGCAGCACCATCAGAGTTTTTAATTGCATCACTTAAACTGTTATAATCTTCTTCTGATGCATTAATTATAGCTAAAGCACCACTCATAGCCTCTTTACCAAATATGGTAGATGCTGCTTGTGCTTGTTGCTCTTCACTTAAACCACTAAATCCTTTACGTAAGTCCTTCATAACATCATCAAAAGATTTCATATTACCTTCAGAATCAGTTAAAGAAATACCGTATTTATCCATTAACTTTTTAGCATCATCTGTAGGCTTAGATAGATTGGTCATCATAGTTCTTAATGCAGTACCAGCCTTTTGTGCCTTAATACCACTATTTGACATTAAACCTATTGCCTTAGATGTATCTTCCATCGTAAATCCTAATGCACCTGCAACTGGAGCTACATACTTAAATGCTTGTCCTAGACCATTAACATCTGTGTTAGCATTTGCACTCGCTGAAGCTAATACGTCTGCCATTCTTCCACTGTCTTTTGCTTGCAATCCAAAAGCAGTTAACCCGTCAGTAACAATATCTGACACAAGCGCTAAATCTTCACCTGATGCAGCGGCTAAATCCATAACGCCGGAAATACCGTCCATCATATCCGATGCATCCCAACCAGCTAACGACATATAATAAAATGCATCACTAGCTTCTTTAGCACTAAATACAGTTGTTGCTCCCATCTCACGAGCCTTTGCTTCTAACTTCTTCATATCATCAGCACTTGCTCCTGATACCGCGCCAACCTTTGACATACCAGCTTCAAAATCGGCACCTGTTTTAATAGCCAATCCACCAACAACAGTAAGCGGCAAAGTTACACTACGAGTTAGTTTTTTTCCTGTCTGATCCATAGCAGTACCAGCGGTTTTTAGTTTACCGCCCCACTCGTCCATACCGTCAGCTACTTTATACCATCCCTTAGATTGGATTTCTTGTACACGTTGGAACTCCTGGAATTCAGCAGTAACGTTGTCAAGTTCTCGACCTGTTTCTTGGTATCTAGCTATTTGTTCGTTTAATTCTTGAGAAGCCTGTTGTGCTTTAACAGAGTTTTCCCCATATGTTCTTGTCATATTATCATATTTAGCACGTGCTTCCTGAACCATTCTTGCCTGTATACGATGCCTATTAGATAAACCTTCAATCAATACACCATATTTAGCAGCACTTTTCTCACCACGTCCAAATGCCGATAACTGTGCACCCATTGCCTTATTTGATGATTTAAGTTGACGTTGTAAGCCTGTCATAGACTTTTCTACACCAGCACTATCTAAATCAACCTTAATAACCATATTACCGACTGGTGTGCCACCAATTGACATATAGTATTACCTCCTTTCTTATGTATTTTTTATACTTTAAATGCGGAAAATAAGGAGTCTACTTTTCGACCTTTGTTTTTTTCGATATGCTCTAAATTCATAAGTCTTAGAAACTCTAAAATATCCATATCGTGTATTTCGTTTAATTTATAACCATTTTTTAGTAAGTCGGCAAAGAGTTCATCTAACATTTGTTTTTGTCGAATAAAACTAAAGTTTTCTTCTGTTAAATCCTCTTCGCCGTCTATTCGTTTTTTGAGTCACCTGCAATAACACCCATTAAAATAGAAATATAAACCTGAACGATAACTCCTGAATCTATACCGTCAATCAATTCCTCTTCGCTAAATTTATTGTTATAAAGTTCAACGATAAAATTTGATAGTTTTTCAAAAACATCTGAATTAACAATCTGATTATTTTCTTCTAATTCCGCTCCTAACTCAATTGCTTTTTGTAGATAACCTCCTTTAGAGAAGAATGGATACGGATGTTTTTTAACTTCCACTTCTCGTTTTTCTTCATCTGTCACTTTGGTAATTAAAGTTATTGACTTTGTGTTTTCATCATAAAATTTCACGTCTTCGAATTTCATTTACGTTCCTCCATTTTTAAAATAAATAAAAAGAGTGAGCATAATGCCCACTCATTAAAAAAAGCCCTAACGCTACCACGTCAACTTAACTGTAGTATCAGTTGGCGTTGCTTCCACGTTTACGGGCTGTTTAGGGTGATTCTTCCTCTGTTTTATTAAACACTTTCTTTTCAAACGCATCTCTTTTTTCTTTTTCATCTTTTCCTACATGTAAAAACACTTGCGAAACATCATCAGATGAACGAGCTGAAAACTCACCGCTAATCGTATCATTACCAAATTCAAGCGTATCCTCTTTAGTAGCTGCTTCAGTAGGAGGCAGTGTAAACATTCCTTTTGTAAGTCCAACCAATTCAACAGTTCCATCTGCTTTTGTTTTTTCTAGAGCAATCGCCACATAAGGAGGTTGCACTTGTGATTTCTGAATAACCATTCCGTCATCGTCTTCTTCTAAACCTAATAAAGCCACACGATCTTCTAATGGAATAGCATTAAATTGTAATTCAACCGTGGTTACTCCTGTTGATACTGCCATCTCTGCTACTGTGTTATCGCCATAAGCTTTAGCGATTTCTTGTTCTGATTCAATTGAAACGTTTTGAATATAAGGCACTCGCACCATATCCTCGTATGTTGTGCCTTCTTCATTATCTTCTTTCAAAATAGCATAATAAAACTTATCTATTCCTACTACAGAGCTTTTATTTTTTTCTGCCATTATTCATTCTCCTTTAATTTCGAAATTAAAACACCCCTATACCTTCTTCCGTCTCTGATAAGGTAGGTATCCTCATCAAACTCAAAGGTAGGGGTGCTTTGTTTAAAATTTATAGTTTTCATTAATTCGTGTATTCGTAAAGCAATTTTTCTAGCATTCGATTCATTCCATACATCAACTTGTATGATACAATCCCAAGCCAATTGTTCATTGTCCGCGTATTCTGTAGGCAACTCTGATATAGGATGTATTCTAATGATTGGTGGATCTTCCCTATATTCTTCTGGTACATGCCACCTAAACACTTTGCTTTTACCACCAATTAGATTCATTAGGGCATTGTCCTTTATCAATAATTGATACGTTATATCTAAAGAATCAATTTCATATAAATCTAGATTTTGTATCAACTCACTCATGACAACACCTTCCTTATCGCATCAGCCATTTCTGATTGTAGTTGACCTTCAACAGCTTGAACAGTCTTAGTCATATATCCTTGAGGACTTTGCGAAATAGAACCAAACTCAGGTAAGTGTGCTCTAAAGTTGGCTGCTCTATTAAAACCAACAGCAACATAACTTTCTCCTGTAGCCTTATTACCTCTATTACCGCTCATTACAACGTTATCTGCAAGTCTAGCTTGCGCATTAGGACCGCTATATCCACTTCTAGGTACGTTTGATTTAAGTTCATTTAAAATAACTTTACCACCTGCTAGATTGCCAGCTTTTGCAGCACGAATAATATCATCTTCTTTTTTAGATAAGTTAGATAGTAACTCTCTTAATCCTTCAATCTTATAACTCATCTGCTCACTTCCTCACCAACAATGACTGTGAAGCCACTTTGACGATAATCATACAGAACTTGCTTAATATTATAATCTTGATCATAATGTTTAATTTGCATCTTATTTGTGATGCCTGGGTAATTACGAATAAATACTTTTATTTGATGTTCCGTTCCCATTTGTACACTTGTTTGATAGTCTTTTAATGTTACAGATTCAATATGAGCAAAGCATTTTAAGAAAGATATGGGCCTAGGCTTTTGTGGTATCCCATCTTCTGTTACTGTTTTCAATTCAAATATTTCTATAGGTTGATTCATTTTCGAAAAGTTAAATCTCATATTATTAAGTTTCATTTTCATCAACCTTTAAATACCTATCACGATGAGCTCGTAAGGTTTGGATAGCGTGAGTAACCGAAAAAGGTGATTCATGCTGAATAACTTCACTTATTGTTAATCTGTTTTCATAGTAATAAGTAGTAAGCATAATCACTGCACGTCTAAAAGACGGATCGCTTTCCAATCCGTCTACATCTAAATTAGCGTCTTGTGCATCAAACACAGCTTCTATAACGTCACTTTTAGCAAAATCGATATAGTCTTGTATATCTCCATCTTCTAAGTCATGCGGAACTCTTAGATGACTCTTTATCCTTTCTAAATCAAGTGACATATTTATTCACCTTCTTCTTCAGGGTCCGGCTCTTCAGGTTCGGGTTCAGTAACGTTAATAGTCGCTGTGTCTGTTTTACCCTCTGCAGTAGCAGTTATTGTGGCTTCACCTTCTGCTATTGCTGTTACAAAACCACTAGAATTAACGGTCGCTACTTCGTCATTATCAGACGCAAACGTTACATCTTGTTTTGCTGTGGACGGTTCGACTGTAGCGTTTAACTGTCTTGTATCATCTACTTCGAGATTATTCGTTTTTGGAGATACTGAAACAGATTCCACATTACTATATTTTGTTGTGACAGTGACTACTTCTGATTTCTCAGACTCGTTATCTCCAATAACTTCTGAAACAGAAAAAGAGTATTCGGTGTTAGGTGTCAAACCTGTAACTTCATACTCTTTATCATCAGTTGTTGCTATTTTTTCATCATCTTGATAAATGTTATATGCCATAATTATCTCCTTCCTTTGATGTAGCCCTGTATAAAGGCTAGTCCCACTCCAATTTAACTGTAGTGTCTGTTTCACTAGCCTTTACATTTTCAGGCTTATTAGGGAGTTGCCTCTTCGACTTCAGTTGTAAAATCAATTACAATAACAGCTTTTTCGTCTAGAATACGCACGTCTTGACGAACAGCAACCATCAATGCTTCACCAAAGTGCATGTAATCAGTCCATCCTGCCTGATAACGAGAACGATCGAATAACACGATACCATCTTTTAGGTTACCGACAATGATTGTATTTGCTGAATCCTCACCAATCATTTCATCTGGCAACACTTCTACTTTGGCACCTAACAATCGTTTTGTTGTTGGCTCTTTCACATCTGGCTGTAATAGGTAGTTTCCTTGCTTATCTTTTAATTTGTCCAGTGTGGCGAATGCTGTTTGTGAAACAATTGCAACATTGTGCTCATAGTTTGGCTTCAGGTTTAAATTGATCACATCTTTAATGCCGTCAATGCCTTTTGCATTCTTTTGTTCAAACTTAAGTGTTCCTGGTTCATTTCCTACTTTACCAGGAGTACCATTTTTAATAGCATTAATAATCGCTTTGTTACGAGTAGATGCAATGGAACGTGCCATCCATGTCATTAACTCAGCCAACACATTCACCGCTGCATCTTCAATCGCTTCACGAGATACACGGAAGTAACCACGGTATGTCTTAATATCATAAGCAAGTTGATAGAACGGTTTAACTCCAAGTGCTGGGTTTTCATCTAATTCCGCAACCTCTGGAAGTGCTGCAACTTCTGATTGACGTACAACGGGATATTTACCACTGCCATTTCCGACAGATTTTACAGTTACATACTGATCTAGGTTAAACTCCTTTTCTTTTAACTTTAAGATATCTGTAATGATTTGTTCCGGAATAACCACAAATCCATCGTCTTTGACAAGTGAATCTCCTTCGATTTCACGAGTTTCAAGATAAGATTCAAAAGCTTCACGTTGTTCATCTGTAGGTTCGATTACTGTTCGGGGTGTGTAATCACCTAATCCACGCTCTTCTCCTTCTTCATTACCAGGTACATTAGTGCTGTCAAAAACCCGTTGACGTGCTTCGATTTCTTCTTTTTCATCGTTTAATTCTCGAACTTCTTTTTCTAAATCTTTGAAAGTAGTATCACCACGTTTTTCATCATCTTCTAACATTTCACGAATTTCTGCTAATCGTGTATTAATTTCTTTTAATCTATCCATTATTCAATTCCTCCTAAATTAATTAAAGTATTTATTTTTGCTACTTGTTCTTCGCGATATTCTTTTAGTTCTTCATCATGCTCTTTCATTCTGTCATAACCCCGGGCACTTACCTCACTATCTGGATAGGCAGGAAAAGCTACTGCTGAAACCTCTGCTAGTTTAGCTTTTTTAACAGTTCTTAATGGCATGTCATCTTCCGGTTCGTCTATCTCATCATCAATAACATTAAAACCAAACGAAACTCCGTCCACATCACCGCGTTTTATAGACTCATACGTATCATTACCTAAAGAAGTATTTGGTAAATCTAGTTCAAATCGCAAACCAGTATCATCTTCTTTAAGTCTTAATGTGTTGTTTTTAACACGACCAAGCACTTTAGACGTATCATGCGACCATAAGAAGCGTTGATCATCATAATTTAAAGATTCAAGAAAAGCCCCTTTTTTAAATTGTTCACGAAATTTCATGAACATGCCAAGCACGTGCGAACGTTTATCCCACTTAACTGCATAACCACTAATAGTTCGATTACCGTTATCATCTTCACGAATTTCAATTTTATTCGTTAGCAGTTCCCTTGTTTCCGTCTTGTCCATTATCATCACCACCTTTCAGTTTTCCGTTAGCTCTAGCCATCTGATATTCCTCCAACTGATCTAACGTAGTATAATTAAGGCTAATGAAGTGCTTGTCTCCATTTTCATGAGAGATAGGTTTATCTCCTAGTTTTTTTCTAGCTTCGTTCAGGCTAATAAGTCCTTTATCAAACTTATCGGCGGTTAATTTTGTATGAGTTTCAACATCAACAGTTTTAAAAGGCGCTGTATTAAACTCGAAACTTTCGTCATATCCGTTTATTAGTTTGAAATTCAGTTCATTGGTTATGACTTTTAGGTAACTGTTTAAAGTTGAAGTAAGGTAATCTAAGTTTGCTGTAGCTAGTGACATGTTAGAGGTTTCTAATCCTAATTTGTGTCGTGGTATTCGATACGTCTTTCCAATTGTTTCTGTACTAAACGTACTAGCATTGATAAGCTTTAATATCTCTGTATCAACCTCAATCGGATCGTATTCGAACGTATCATCTAGCACTAAAACCTTGTGAGCATTACCTACACCGGCATTAGATTCTTGCCATTCTTTTCTTATTTTGTCTCTAGCTTCCTTAGATAACTTACCTTGTTTCATTTTTAGCATTCCGCCAGTTTGAGTGTCGTTCTTAAAGAAGTTTGCCAAGAACCGCTTACTATCTTTTTGCATTGATAAATCGTCTTTCAGTGACCGTAAAGGCGACACCCCATGAATTCCATCTAGTGTAAAGAACTTAAAATGTAATATGTTTTCGGGCTTGATGATTCTTTTCTTGTTATTTTGCGTAACATGGTACTCAAGTCTAAAGCTTGTAGTTTCATCTATCTTTACAAAGACCTGCGAATTTGATAGATGATTTAATGCATAAGGTTTGCCATTTTTAGCACGAATGATTTCACAGAAAGACTCACCATTTAGCAAAGCATTCGCTGTAATAATGAACTTCAATGTACCACCTGAGTAAAGGTTATTCGGTTTGACGTTGAGTAGGCTTGTCATTCCATCTACATCTTCAATGCCCTTTTTCTTTTTCTCAACATCAAGCGAAGCAACATCACTAGCAAGTAAGTTTACAATAGTAAACACGTCGCTGTTCTCAATCGCTTTAGCAGATACAAAGTTAGATGACGTACCTGTGAATCCGGGTAACATACTAATTAAAACCTCTGCCTCTTCCTCTGTGTAATTTCTTTTTTCTGTATTAAATATCCTCACACATTATCACCCCCTCTCTTTTGCTAATATGAGTGAAACGAGGGTAACGGCTACACCTAATGCAAAAATACCTGTCGTTTGTCCAAGTCTAAAAAAACCATATACAACTATACCTAAACCACATAAAAATAAAATTCCAGTTAAATTTGCCAATAAAAAAAGACCTATCGATTTGATAAAGTCATTAATCTTGTTAACATTCATTTGTTCACCTCATTTTTTTACGGAATGATTACCTCTCCTACAAATTCAACATCTCCGCACGCATTACATTTTTTCACCTTGTGATAAGTCTCTTTAGTACCTACAGTTTTATCTATATAAGTATCCACTGAACCACATTCGTTACAAATTTTATTTAAATCATCAATAAAATTTCCTAAATGTTCATGACATAACTTTAACTTTGATTCTAAAACACGAGTGTCAAACTCGACTTTACCAAAAGCCATTATAATTCCCTCCTAAAATCCAAAATCATCACTTAAGATGTACTCTTCAATCTGTTTAATGTCCATTCCTTGATACTCATAATCCTTAGCTTCTGAAAATCCAGTAATTACTGCAACAATTGGATCAATCTTTTCTCTGTTCTTTTGCTTATCTAGCATCATATTAGCGTTATTGTCATACTTTATAACCGCATTATTAACCGCTATATTTAATAAAGGATTATTACTATGTTGTATCTTCCTTTCATACACATTAAATCTAAACTGCTTAATTGGTTCGGATAAATACTTATAGTTTTGCGGTACTTCTACAAACGGAATATCCAAATCAGGATAATGTTTTTCCCACTCACTTATAAAATTAGCGATATGCCAACTATCGTAACAAAAAGCTTGGACATTCAAATTGTTTTTAATGATTAAATTAGCCGCGTAATGAACTACTTGAGTAATATTAATAAATCCACTCTTTAAATCTGTTTTAGTGGCATATCCTCTATTAATTAACATTTCATAGTCAATCTTATCTCTTTGGGACTTCGCTTCTAATCCCTCGACTGTCGCAACGAATGAATGTCCATCAATATAAAATTTGTTTTCTTTAAGTGGATATATTTCATATAGTGCTGTTAAGTCTCCTGTTCTTGATAAGTCCAAACCAAGAAACACATCGCGTCCATAAGTATTAATTGATTCCGCTTCACACGCTTGCCACTCTTTTATTGGTAAAAATGAGTTTTCAGAACCTTGTTTCCATATATTAAAGTTCTTAACAATCAAACCAAGCAGATCATTCTTTGCAACCATTTCATTAAAACGTTCTTTTAGATTGCGCATGAGTGTTTCCTTTATTGAGTCAACTTCAAGTAACGGATTAGATTTTATCCATAGATCCTCGTTGTAAATTTCTTTTTCATCATCTTGTTCATATACCAAAACAAAGTAATTATCCTGGTCAACTTCTTTATTTAGTATCTTCTCACCGTGCTTATATTCTTGCGCATACATTGGTGAGTTTAAGTCAAAGTAGGCAGTAGATATAATTAACGTAAGCATATTTGGCTGTAACATTGCTCCAGATTCGAGTACTTCCATCATTTCATTTGTGTTACTCGCTCCATATTCGTCTAAAATTGATAACGTTGGGGCAAGTCCATTAATGTTTCCTGTATCTTTGGATAAGGGTTTTAACACACTGTATGAAGATTTCTGATTGATTTCATTTCGCACTTTTCTAACATCATTACGAATCGCTTCTGATTTAGCCAACAAACCATCTAGACGTTGTACAACCATATTAAAAACAATAGATGCTTGTTCCCTTGATTGAGCGGTACAGTAAATTTGTCTATTTTGTATCGGATATTTACCAGCTAGAAACTCAAATATAGCAATACCACTTATTAAAGCAGACTTACCATTTTTACGCGCCATAGATATTAAAGCTTTGTTAAATCGTCTTAAATTAGTATCTTCTTTGTGATACCAACCAAATAGCGAATAAACGATAAACTTTTGAAATTCTGCAAGTGGTACTACTTCACCGGTCGATATATCGGGTAGTATCTCCATAAACTTAACTGCTATTTCTGCACGTTCTGGAAGGTAAACATAATTAAAGTTTTCTTGTTCCAAGTCATCCAAATGGCGTTGACATGCTTGGATTACTTTCTTTCCTGCAATGATTTTTCCATTGACTACTTTTCTAGCATATTGTGTGCCTGGGTCGTTAAACATCGTCATTATTAGGCTCCTCGAACACCTCATTGACCTTCTCAACATTTAAACATTTCTCACAGTAAAGCACCGCATCTACAATCGTGATGTAGATCTTGTTATCCCCATAGACTCTTTTGATTTCTGAATCTAATTCTTTGTATGTGTGATTGCATTCATTTTTAGTCGTTATAGGCTTTGGTTGTTCTGGTCGTCGGGCTCTTGAAATCGTTTCTTTTTCTATATAACCCAATATAACTCACATCCTTTTAACCATAATAAAAAGACACCTACATTTAAGTAAGTGTCTATCCGTATAATTTTTCCAGAAGATTTTTAGCATTATCCGCTCCAACAAGCTCTTTAACTCTTAATACTTTTTCCGCATTTGATAGAGGTTCTAGTTCTTTTTTTACCCCTCTGAGCAAAACGTGGTACAACCGGAAATCAACTTCCATGCCATCACCCCTTCAACAACTTTAATACCTCGTCTTCTTCCTGCTCATCATCTGGAACAGCTAATTCTAATCTGCTATTAATTGTCATACCTAATTGATTAGCAATCATTCGAATTTCTTTTATTGTAGAAAGGTATTGATTGTAATCAGGGTTTGCTCTTCTGCTAGTTAGATTACCTTCACTATCATAATAATTAATTGATGTACCATGCTTTTCAATGTCCGCTTGAAGCCGTCTTTTATAGGCATGTAGCTGACAGTACGACTCAATCATTTGTCTATCTAGTTCAGCTATCGGCAATTGTTGCAGCAAAGGAATTATTCTTTTCCATTCTTGCTTACCGTAATAATCTAAGTGACTTGGAATAGGTTTAACCTCAATAGATTCATAGTCATTAAGCGTATCTTGTCTAGCCAATTCTCTAGCGATATGATCTTTACCTTTTTTATGTTTTTTTAGACTTGGACAAACGACAGGTATTTTTGCATTAGGTGT
>RWZE01000031.1_pt1 | contig 55557 bp, 92 predicted proteins | sample 2187721 | NCBI WGS metagenome assembly RWZE01 (sample SAMN10531867, study PRJNA481165) | viral metagenome | isolation source: viral particles purified by filtration and ultracentrifugation from about... | host: Nasonia giraulti 16.2 | place: USA:Tennessee | collected 2011-04-01
TTGAATAAGTGGTCAACGTTTGATTTTTGCTTTTCTATACCTGTCATTTTAGAAGCCTCCTATCGTTTTTAAGTCCATTTAATATAAATCTACCAATCTAGTAATTATTTTGATTGTACCTCTGCAAATAGACTTAATTCGCTATAATTAAATGCCTTTTATAACTCCGCTGCTTATTTTCTGCTTTGACTACCTCTTTTGATTCGTTTTCTGCATATACGATGACTGTTTGCAAGATTTCTCGTTCCCTGTTGGCAAATACATGTTCAATCATCCATCTGCGCATAAAACACACGTCCCGTCATAATGACCGCAATCCCAACAAACTTCCGAATTACATTCTCCACAACCGTATAACTCGTTAAAATGTTCACCGCAACATTGGCAATTCATACCTCCACAAACCTCCCACTATTCCACTGTACAAGCGTTAACTGATGCGGATATTTCTTGTGAAACATCTTTTCTTTAATTCTAAATACTTCTGTTTTCATGCCTTTCACGTCTACTACCTCAATCGATCCGTCCTTGTGATGTATTTCAAAGTCTGCGACATAATCTATTGCCCTATGTTTCACACCATGTTTTTCGACTGCATCCTGCAATCTGTATCTAGGTTGTAACCGGAAGAAAAGAATATCTCCTGCACGTTCTCGTAATTTCAATTCGCTATAGTAACGAGCTTCTACTTTAGAATCGAATGTATGACCATCGAGCGTGACTTTCTTGTTGCGATATTTTGACCTGGTGCGTTTTGCTCTTTGTCTGTATTGTTTTGCGGACATCCTCATGTTGCATCACTAGGAACATATCCATTAGCCACCAGCGTGTACTGCAATGTGTAAAGCGTACACTCCTCAAAACTGCGACCATCCGGCATTTTGATCATGCCTAGCTTATTTAATTCGTTGATACACTTTAATTTTTCGTCATGAATATGTCGTTGTTGCTGTTTATTAGCTAAACCTGTCATTTGTCGCATTTCGTATGCACCCTCTTTCCTTCGACGATTTCGTATGGTTCATAAAAACTTAATACTTCGTTGCAAATATGGCATTTCATGTAATCACCTCAAAAATATTGATTTTCTGGAACATCCACCCGTATATCTTTGTAGTTATCTAGTAATCTCTTTTGCTTACAATCAGTGCATAATACGCTTGGTTTTGCTCTTTGGTTGTTTTGGCAATCGATGCATAGGGTTTTATGCATGAAGTTCACTCTCCCACAAATAATTCATTTTCCGGATAAAAGAATTAATATCCCTAAGCCAACGTAATGCCTGGTATTCTTTGTCGTTTGCATTAATCCATCCGTCCTGCACTCCAACATACTTAAATATTAAAAATTCCTCCCAATCCCTGTATGAATCATCATTTTCACCGATCCCGTTTTCAAACTCTTTAATTATTGCTAGTACATGCCTTCTGTGCTTTCTTGGTATTAAGTCACGTCTCATGTGATTCACTCTCCAATAAATTATTTTTTGAACGTCACATTTACAAGGTCTGTCTCTTTTAATTTTCCTGCTATTTTTACAATCGCAACTGGATAGGCTATTACACCACCCGGATGACCGCCTGCCATCGGACTAGGTGCGATAACATTGGAATATTGATAAATGATGATTTACCCTCGACTAAATCATCATTTATGTTTACATAACAATCCTCACTCATTCGATTCACCCTCCGATACTTTTGCACGTTGCCACAACTTAATTCCCGTAAACACTCCAAATGTGTATAGTGCTATCTGTACCATGATTATTGTTATTAGGTTTTCTATCATTCTGATTCACTCTCCTCATCTACTGTTACCTCTACAAAATTGAAGTTTTTCGATATGTTTTCCCATCCAAAATTACGAATTGAATTTTCTCCGTATTCTCTAATTAGGATTGCATCATGCTCTTTCATAAATTCTATTATTTCTTCTTTGTCGTAATAGATTTCTGCTCTATTCAAATCATCCGTTAGTTCCTCGTCGAAATCCTCGGCTAAATATAGGATTTCACCGTCGAAATGTTCGTTTGATATTTCCTCTTTTAATTGCAAAACCCATGCATCTTGTGTCATTCTGATACCTCCAATGTTTCTTGAATAGATGAACTTATTTCTACTAGTTTTCTTCTTATGCCCTGTCCCTTGCTCGATTCATTAAAATTCGGAATATCTTCAAACAGTTGTTTTAATTCGTTGTTGCAGTTGAGCAACGCTTCACGATAACGCTTGTTTTGTTGTTCTAATTCCATAATTATTCCCTTGCTACATTGAAGGCAATAATCTAAACCATTGAACCCCTTACCATTACAGTGTATACAATCATCTGCATAGTATTTTTTTATTGTTTTATTGACCTTTTCCCACTTATCGTCATCTGATGTACTGGGATTATTTATCGTCATATCAATCAAGTGCATAGTGCTGTCGCATAACTCAAACTCTTTTTCCAACTCCTGCACTCGTTCAGCTTGTTCCTCTATAATCTGAATTGCTATATCAACAACATTCTTTCCCCAACCCTTTTCGTCTGCGAATCTTTGTATAAACTGATTCAACTCTGCCATTTTTCCGGAAAATTTATCTACTTGTACAGATTGACCTCTTGTATATTCAATAAGAACCTCTAACTCTCCCAAGTATCTAATCGAATATGGTAAGTCGTTTATTATCTCTTCCAAACGCTCACTCATGCTTACATGCCTCCATAACTGTTTTTGCTTCGATTCCTCTGATTATATTTCCATCCCAAAATTGTATATATGCTTCGTGTATGTTTCCATGTCCGCAACAAGCATTCATAACATTTGGTAATGTTCCTAAACAAGCATCGTGACCTTCTTTTGTGTAACCTTTCCCACAATAGCCACATGGTCTAGTACCGTGAGTTGTTACTGTAAGTTCTTTTGTATCGCTATATATCCACTCGCCATTTACAAATTCTATTTGATGACCCCTAAGATTGGATGTTATCATTCTTACACGTCCTTTCTGTCTTCGGAAAGATAGAAAACACTGAACTCTTCTCTTAATTCATTTTTTGTATATTCCTCGAATGTGTAATCGTTGATGATGTTTATAACCGTAATACCATCTCCGACTTCAACAACATATACAAATTCGTTATCAGTTAACCTTTTCAAAATATCTCCTTCAAATAATTCCCACACATCCCGATCATACTTAGCCCAAAATCTACGTTCTTTTTCTTTTGCTATTTCTTCTGGTGTGGCGTGTCTGAAATACATAGCGACAGTGTTCATATACACGTATTTTCCGTACTGATCACGGCGGTTTAATATGTGATCAGTAGTGATGATGCCTCGGTCATCAATACTAGTTATTTTCGACACAGTGCCACTCTCGTGGGTAACCCACTGATTAACCTTAAACTCTGGCTCTACCTCATAACCTCTTTCTAAAGCACGCGTCAAATTAAACAAACTATTCTTTTCTAAGTGTTTATAGCAATCATTATATGGTTGTCCAAAAACTCTGCCCTTGACGCTTCTAGCGATTATTTCATCATCACTCCAATGTCTTCTTAATTGCTCAATCGCATCTGCCTGTTCTTGTGTAATTATAGGTTTACTCATTTCTATCTCCCTCTCCTAATTGCATGTGCATGGTCCAAAATATATCTAAATCCACTGACAATGATTACGGTAGGTTTGCCACGTTTAGCCTTTTCGACCGTTACAACTGGTCTGTAGCGATCACCTTTTGTAAATTTGCGTGTCATGCAGATCCCTCAAACCTGTATTTCAATTTCCAACCACAAACCCATAGATAAGCCACCCTAATCCTGCTATACGTTCTAATCTCCCGACCATCCTTGCTACGCATTGTGTAATACATATCCATCCGCTCCTTAGTTTGAATTGAAAAGAATAAGCATCACTTTGCCGAATAACTCCATAAATCCATATGCCGCTGCAAAGAATGTGTACAGCGATAATGCTGTGAGTAATATCAATGCTGTTGCTATGAACATGACTTTTAGTGTTTCTTCGAATGCTGTCATTATGTCACCCCTCAAAATGGAAGGTCTGAATCCGAAATATCAACCTGCTCCCCATTGCCTTGAAACGGATTACTTTGTTGAGCCTGTTGTGGCGCTTGCTGTGATTGCTGGTTGTAATCATATGGACTTGGCTGTTGCGATTGTCCGCTGTTATTTTTGTCATCAAGAAAGAGTATTTGGTTTGCAATAACAACGTGTCTACTCCTTTTTTGTCCGTCTTTTTCCCATCTTTCATGCTGTAATTTTCCGCTAACCAACACTTTGCTACCTTTTCCGGTGTATTGATTAGCATTTAAAGCCAACTTCTTAAAAGCAGTTACGTCCACATAGTCTGTATGATCTTTTCTGTATGGATCATTAACGGCTAAGGATCCATTCATGATTTCCGTTCCGTTTTGAGCCATAGTAATCTCTGTATCTCTCGTCCATCTTCCGACGAGTGTAATTTGGTTATACATTGACTTCCCCCTCCAACAATTCTGGACGCTCGTATATGTTGCCGATGACTTCGCTATTTTTAGTTGCGTAATCAACTCTTATTTCGCCAAAAATAAACATTGCATCCCACTGCGACCATTCAACAACAAGCATTCTTTTACCGGCGATCCGACTTTCATAACTCAGAATATCCCCCTCATAAATCTCCGTATCGTTCTTATCTTTTAGTCCTGTGTATTGCAATCTGATTGAGTTTGTATCCATCAAATGCCTGTCGGTGTCTAAGTAATAAAACTGCAACCCATCATTCTCAACGATAAACACAAAATCATCATGTGGATTATCATCCGAATAAACCATCACTTCGTTATCTTTATCCCAAGCCCTAAACTTAATATCTCTCATTCCTTCTCCCCCTAAGCATTTTGTTTAACTTCCCCCTTGAATTTTTCGTATTCTTTCACATAGTTATAAGCCGTTGAAGGCACTACTCCCAACTCTGTTATAATTTTCTTTATGAGTACTCGTTTCTCCAAATGATAGTTTGACTCAATGATCTGTCTGGCTATCTTTTTCATAGGTTTACGCTGTTTCTTCTCTTTCGAACTAATGGCATAAACAGGCTGTATTCCATCGAAGAACGGTTTTATTTGTGATTGAGTCCTAATGCCAATTGCTTTAGCAATATCTTTTCGTGTCACTTCTTTGCTAAGCAAGAATCTGATTTCTTTCGTCGTCATATCCTTGCCTTTAGCAAGTGTTCGCTTAATTCTGTCTGTATCACTGGACAACAACTCATCGCCTAATGCCCTTAGATCAAATCCGTGTTCACAGTGTGTATAACAATATTTATTGCTATCGCTCATATCAATCGTGCAAACACTACAATGCTTGTTCTCAATTTCGTCTATTTTTGCTAGTATTTTTAATCGGTCGATCATGTTTATCACTCACTTAGCCTTATATTTGCTTAGTAATGCCTCCATTTCAGCCTGTGCTTGTTCATCAACTTTCTTTTGTTGTGGCTGCTGCGGTTGTTGTTTTCGTTTTTCAAACCAATCTGGCTTGATCTCTGGTTTTTGATTAAAGTTATTGTTTCCGAATCTAGCTTGTTGCTTCGCATAAAACTTTTCGTCATCTTTTTGGATGTCATCTATTGTTTTCAATCCTTTTTTATGCCAATTAACTAAAATCCTATTGACATACGCCCAATTAGATTTATCTAAACCCTGGGCGAGACTCTTTTCCATAGCATGAATTAAAACCTCATCACTAAAATCATCTAACCAATCATTCATTTTATCAATAATTGCAGGTGGAATATGTTGTTCGAAATTTTTCATATAATAAGTAAATGCGTTTGGTTTTTTAGTGTCATTTTCCGAATCTACTTCTGCATTATTATTATAATTATTAATGTCTTTAATCTTTAATGGATATAATAATGGATATAGAGCGCCTGTACTCCTTGCCCTGTCCAGATTAAACCGATGTCGTAGTTGGTGTTTTACTAACTCCATAGTTAGTGTTTTACCAACCTTCTTACTATAAATAGTTAGTATTTTACTAACTTTGATAGGTTCATCAGTTAGTGTTTTACTAACCTCTTCATTGTCAATAGTTAGTGTTTTGCTAACTTTTTTACGACTCAAATTATGATGAATTAAGTCCTTAAATTTGTCTGAATCCCAATTTTTATTCGGACTTATTTGCCACAATTTATAGTTTTTATTTATGCTAAATATCATCGTATTTTCATCCCATTCTAGGACGGCACATTCACGTAAATAATTAAGTTCTTTTTTAATGTCTGATTTGTAAATCCCGGATAATTCAAATAGATTGAACTGCTTAATTTCACAATCCTTTTGTCCAGTTCCGTAGGATAATCGCCATATAAATAGAACTAAATTTTGCTGCCTTTTCGAGAAGGTTCTTCTTAAAATTTCATCATACAATTCGTTCGCTATCCTTACATGCCCTTGCTCTACTTGAGGGTTAGCCAATTCTCACCACCTCTTTTATGCGTATTTCTTACAAAACTCTTTCATTATTTCTATTGCTTCTACGGCACATTTCATCGGATTCTTATGTATTTCCGAACCCGAGAACCTAATCACAAAATATCCGTTTCTTTGTAAATCTCTTTCCCTTTCCTTATCCTTCCTTACTTGTTCTTTTGTTTTTTCGTGAAATTCGTGTCCATCACATTCAATAACGAATGATACATTTCTAAATACTGGATCAGCTAGATGTACTAAAAAATCAACTCTATATTCCTTTTCACTTTCCATAACGAGCGTTGATTGGGAATCAATATCCGCAATTTCATATTTCGTTTTCAATGTAGATTGTCTAAACATATACACTAAATTTATTGCGAATAGTCTTTCTATAGGGCTTTCTGTTCCTTGCAAGATAAACAAAAAATCATTTAAATATGTTTTTAATTTGAGTGATAATTCTTTTTCGACATTTTTCTCAATCTTTGTATCTTCTGTAAGTTCTTCAATAAAGTTACTTAATGATTCTTCTAAAAGTTTCACTTAATCACCGCCTTAAGCTATTAAAACCCTTTTCCCCGTAACTTCCTGTATCTTTTCTTTAAATAACTTTTCATCCGAATTATTGCTTGATAAATGCAGCAAATGAATCTCTTCTACCTTCGACAAATCATTTGCTTTTAGGAACTCAATCACATTTTCTAAGCTAAAATGTGACTTGATTAATCGCCTTTTCATTGCTGGATGAACTCGTCCGTTTTCGATGTTTTCATTAAGAATATCTAACGAGTAATTACACTCGATCATGACGTAATTTAAGCCTTTAAATTTGTATTTCACGTAGTAAGTATCTGTTGCAAAAAGTAGTTTTTCTCCCTGCCCATTCATAATTAAATATCCGAACGGTTCAGCAACGTCATGTTCTACCTCAAACGGCAGTATCTTCCAATCACCGATGGTAAAATTTTTTCTTGCTTCAACTACCTTTATTCGGTGATGTTCAATTCCTTCTGCATCTGCTGTACCTTTACTCATATAACAATCGATGCCTGCTCGTACAACGTCTTTTAATCCTTTTGTGTGGTCTTTATGCTCGTGAGATACCAAACAACCAACAACGTTTTTAGTGTCGAAATCAAGCGCAATTTGTATATCCTTGTAGCTAATTCCGCATTCGAGTAGGAGCTGGGAACGCCCATCATCAATAAGATAGGCATTACCCGAACTACCACTTGCTAAAGTTCTGATGTTAATCATTAGAAATCAGGTCCATCATCTGCTGCGGCTGCGGCTGCAAATAAATCCGCTTGTTGTTGATTTTTTGCTTCTTCTGGTGGTTTGCTTGATTCTTCTTGCTTAGGTTGTGGATCCGGTTGAGGATCTTCTTTAATCTCACCAGTTTTTTGATCGACTTCTTTGTACTCAACATCTTCAAAGTCGATTTCCTCTGTATTTGCATTACTCTCAATTTGTTGTTGTGCTTCTTGTTCTGGTGTGATATCTACACGTTCATTGTCGTACTCGTTTTCGGTTGTTCTGTTGACTGAATCTATTAGAAGATCACTATCATCACTGGTGTTAATAAACGATTTAGCTGCACGATTAATTACTGTACGCTTTGCCATTTCTTGCGGGAACTTCTTATGCACTGCTTGACCCGTCTTTGACTGACTCCAAGATGCTTCAAATTCCTTGCGTGTCATGACCGTTAATAATTCTTCATCTTCTGCTGTTTGGATAACTGCATATGCTCCTAAGATCTGTTTGTCTCTGTTTTCGAATGCTGTTTCATGTTTGACTAACTTTTCCCGTCCTCTATCAATCTCGTAATCAAATACATCGTCCTGGTAAATAACATTTGCCCAGATATCCTTAACATTTGTAAGACGCTTAAGTACTGCTTGTGTACCAAAGTAAGATCGACTCATTTGCAACTCTGTACCGTAAACAATGAAATAACACTGTGTTTTTGCCGGACTTAAACCTTGGACCACCATATCCAGCAATGAATTCGCAATTGACTCTCTTGTGCAAACCTCTAGCGCTGGTTTATAGTGTTTGTCCTTAACTTCTTGTAATTTGAAAAAAGCACTTTTTAAAGCATTACTTGCGTTATAGTTTTGTGGTAATGTTAAGCCGTCTTCCTGTAATCTTGCTAAGCTCCCATTAACCGAATCTGTGATATCCTTTTGAATAATCGCTACTTCATTTTTATTACTCATTTATTTTTCCTCCTGTTTAATCGTGATTACATCATGCGAAAATTCTTTGTACGGCATTGGATAAAATAACTTTTCGAAGTAATCATATGAAAAGGTTGAGTACCCTTGTTTATCAAAATTACTTTCCCAAAAACCGTTCATGTTTTTATAAATTTCTAATCCTCTTTCGTTAAGTTTCACCTTTACTTTTGTTGGCATTTACGCCACTTCACTTTCATCATCAGAATCAATTTCTATGCGCAATTCCTTGTCATCTTTTGATACGTTTAGAGTGATTAATTGCGTGTCTGTGTCGATAAACTTCGTCACTGATTCCGAGTTGTCTATAAATAACGGTAACTGGACCCCGTAATGCTTAGATAATGCATTGATTACATCCAATGAAGCATTGTAATCAGATGCTGTATTGTTTTCTGTGCCAAACTCCTTACCATCAATCGTTACAACACAAATGTCTCTTAAACCACCATTTACAAGCTCTTCAAAAAGTTTGAAATTAACATATTTAAAGTGCTTATTGATACTACCCTCTACCATACTTACCTTTGTTTTAGTAAATTTATTGAGTAGATGCTTTTGTCTCTCTAGCTCTGCAAATTCCTCAGCTTTTTGCTTCTCTTCCGCTTCTAGCTCTTGGTTACGTTGTTCTAGTTTCTTAACTTGCGCAAACTTGGATAATTCGACTTGTAACGATTTCCTTTCCTCTTCCAGGGTTGCAATTTCTTTTCGTAGATCGATGACACTTTCTTCGATATTTTCCTTTATGGAATCAATCTCATTTGTTAGGTCCACTATCTTCTTTGTTAACTCTTGATGCTTTTCATTTTGTTCAACTGGAATAACTTCGTCTTGCGCTTTTTTAACTTTTTCTTTCAGTTGCTTAATATCGGACTCTTTCTTTTTGCCTTGTTCTGTAATCTTTTCAATTTCTTTATCAATCGGTTCAATGTCAGTTTGTAACTTTTCAACTTCTCCCTTTAATTCAACACCCTTTTTATTGATTTCTGCTTGGCGTACTTTAATCTTTTCTAGTAATTCGGACTTATTTTTATTAAATCTAGCGATTGATTCATCTATCTTTTCTTGTGGTAAATCCTGTTCACAAGTTGGACATGTACATTCGCTATCATCGAATTCTTGTGCACTCTGCTCGTTATATTGATCTTGGGATCGCTTGTAATCCTCTCGTAATTCTTCCATTTGTTGCTGTTTACTTTTGATAAATTGTTCATTTAATTTTTTATGTTCCATTTGGTTTTTAACATTATTTCGTAAGAGAGTAAGATTTGTTTCTTCTTCACTTAATCTAGTTTGTAACTTGTATAAATCTTCTTTTTGTTCACGTTCATGATCTGCTGCAACTTGTTTTAATTCGATGTTTAGATCATTTAATTGTTTCTTTAAATCAGATTCCTTGCTGCCATTTTGAGCATTGTTGATTTCTTCTTGCTTTGCAGCTATTTTAGATTCGATATTTTCAATGTCTTTGTTGATCTTTTCCTCGGAACTATTTGTTTCCGGCTTGTTCTGCATGTTCTCCCTTATTAACAGCGGTATTTCATCAATTCGATCATTAATACTCCTCTGCTCAAACAACACTTTCTCCATGTGTTTTTCGACGCTTCTCGATTCGATAATGCTAGGTAATTCTTTTAATTCTTCATTCGAGTTCATGATTTCCTCGTCTGTCATTCCTCCTATAACATCAAACAATTCTTTTCTTCGCTTCTTATGGTCAAATGTTTTATTGAAATGCCATAGATCAAGGAGTAATGGCATTTTATTAAAGTCCATGATAGTTCCGATAAACTCGTTATAATCCTTTTCTTTTACAGGTGATTCATCAATAAAATAATCTGTTGTGTGACCAGTGTGATTTTCAGTAATTTCACCTGTTTTCTTTCTCCAAATTTCTTTGAAAACTTTCTTTAAAACTACTTCTGTTCCGTCGACAAGGAATACACCTTCAACGATATGCTCAAGCTTATGAACGACTTTTCCGCCAATTTTAGTCTTTATACCAATGTTATTAGTGGCATTCCCCTTGCTGTCTTTACCGGACAATAACCATGAATAAGCATCAGCTAATGTTGTTTTTCCACCTTCGTTTTCTGCGAAAATATTTGCGTTATTACCTTCTGGGTTGAACTCAAATTCTTCAATCCCCTTGAAGTTAGTGAGTTTCAATTTCATTAATTTAATCTGCTTCATCGTGTTTCCTCCTTGTGATTTAAGCTTTTTCAAGCTATAATGAAGATATAATTTAATCTGTTTCAAAGTTTAAAAAGACTATCGTTGGCGCGGTGGTCTTTTTTTGCACAATCATCACAACTTCTTGGGTATCCTGGCTCTTCAAAGTCAATATGAGAACCACATTCTTGGCATAAGAAACCGTTAATGATTAAGTCTGCTATTTTTCCCATCCTTATTCCTCCTCAATATTTTCTTCTCTTTTCTGATCTTCTAGAGCATGATAGAAAAACTCTAATTCCGATAAAACGCTCATGACTAACGCTGGATCATCAATCTCACGCTCCTTTCTTCTCACTTCGCTTTCCAACTGAATTACTAGTTCGATCAACTTGTTCATCCGATTCTGCACCCCCAAAACCCCAATCATTTAAAATGAATACCGTGAAAACTAAGCTAATAATACAAATCAATACGTTATGTTCGTGTCCACTCATGAGCGATATACCTGCCATAAATGATGTGATTGTTGCAGCATATCCATTTAACTTTTTCATTGTCGATTCTCCCAACCATAAATATAAGTAGGCATCATAACTTTTCCATTTCTCAAATCTTCCATTTCAACCTTTATTTTTTCCATTTCTTTTAGTGAGCGTGCTGCATTTTCCATAAAAACTGCTGCACCAATATAGTCTCTTTCTTTGATTCGCTTATCTGATTCTTTCACGCAATAGTTGTGACAGTCTGCTTCTTCTTTAAATCGCTCTCTTAGTGTTTTCAAAAAATCCCTCCTAGTAAAATTAGTCCTGCAACTGACGTGACAGCTGTTATTGCTTCAACAACTTGTTGCATCATGCTTATTCCATCTACACCTAATAAAAATGCAATTAGTATTTCCTGGGCGTTTGTGACATTGCACCAACTAACTAAATCAGATGCCTTTAATTCCAATTGATTTCTTTCTAATTTCGAGATACTGCTTCTAGCTATATGGAGTTCTTCTGCCATTTCTTCTTGGCTATATCCAGCGGACTTTCGCATCTTCCGTAATACTGATCCGAATTGCACTTGTTATCACCTCCTTATGTTCAGATATTGAACAAGTTCAAACGGTGAACAGTAATTCATGTAGTTGTGAGATATAATAGATACATAACCTCTTAACTAACTGCCCTTTTAGGAATCCAGTTTTCAACATAATTGATAGCCATTTGCAAATCCTTTCTACGAACGTCCTTATAACTTGCCACAGCAAAGCGATCCTTAATTTCTCGGTAAACTCCACTAAACGCTTTCGGACGTTCTTCTGGATTGTCATATAACTCATAAACTCGCCTAGCTACTGCTTTTTGTAATCGACGTTGCTCCCCGTAACTTAAGGTAATTTGGTTGTCCACTTTCTTTTCGAGCTTTGTTATTTTTTCTCCATGATTCGTTAACACACCTTCCATTTTGTCTTGTTTTTCAGCTGTTTCAGCAGTAAGCTTTAATGACTGAATCATCGACTGTCTTTCGTTTAAAACATGAACATTATTCTGTATTTTTTCTTTCATTTGTTTAAATTCCTGAATAAATTTAATCTTTGCCTGGACAGCTTCTTTAGTGTTGTAACTAAATACGACTAACGTAAATGCTTCTTCGGTTAAGTTCATTTTTGGATATTGCTTGCCACGACTTTCATAAACTGACTCCTTAAAATTAAGGAGTGAAAACTTCTCTCCAGCATATTCGGACTGAGTTCGGATATCTGCCATAACATTATCGTGACGTTTTTCAAACATTTCTGCGATAGTGAGACTATCAGTGATTGGTTGATTGTTTTCGATAAAAACTAATTGATTCATTAAACTGCCTCCTTCGGCTTAGTGAGAATTGAACTAAAATACACTTCCAAGAACTCAGCCATTTCCTTTGCTTGAAAAGCCCAAGTTTGACCCTGAGATTGAGGATAATAAACAAAACCTCCATTTTCTGCATCGATAAATCTCTTAAATCTCGGTTGGTATAGAATATTTTCCTTTATCCATTCTGATTTTTTGCTTGTTCTTTTCTCTAGGTCTTTCATACTCCACCAAACACCTGCTAGTTTCATTTGCTCCAGTTCCTCGAGTTCAATTTTTTTAACAAGTACTGAATCTTCTGGTATTGGAATATTTAAAGAGACTTTTAACTGCTGCATGTTATCTCCTCCTTCATAATTAGATTGCTTGTTTCGCATTATTTACAACGGATTCCGTTAGTTCATCATCAAAAAAAACTGCTGGTTCAACCCCAAGCGCACTTGCAATAACTCTAAGTCTTTCTACGTCTAAACGAACATCTCCAGTCGTAATATGTCTGTACCCTTGTAAAGATATACCTATTTTATTGGCTATGTGAGTTTTAGTAACTCCTTTTGCTTTCCTTATACGTTCCACATTTGCTTGTATCATTTGCTCACCTCCAAATCAAACTAACGTTTTCCGTTATCATAACTATACTAACGTTTACCGTTAATGTCAAGTGTATTCTTTATTTAATTCTCAAGTTCCGTTAGTATTGTATCTTTTACCGTTAGTCATTGATATTATTTTAATAATTGAATTAGTAAAGGAAGGTTATTATGAGGATCGGAGATAGAATTAAATTAAAAAGAAATGAAAAAAGATTTAAACAAACCGAGTTGGCGAAACTCGTAAACGTATCCTCACAAGTTATATCTAATTGGGAAAGAGGTTACACTGACCCCAATCACGATGACGTAGCTAGATTAGCCGACGCATTAGGGTGTTCCACCGATTATTTACATGGAATCAAAGAAAAGGCTAACAAGTTAACAGAAAAGGACGAGCGAGATATTGCGGCACGCATGAAAAGAATGAAACAGGATTTGATAGAAGGAAATTCTGATGGAGAAGGACTTAATTTTATGGGTGAACCTATGAGTGAGGAGGCAATAGAATCTCTTTTAGAGGCTCTTGAACACGCTGAGCGTATAGCAACTTTAGCTAATAAAAAATTCACTCCTAAAAAATACCGAGATAAGCAATAAACTAAAAAAGGGGGGATGTTTTTTGTGGATCAAGGAGATAGTTGAAAATTTAGTAAATAGATATAACACTAATGATCCATTCGAGATTGCTTCAGCTAAAAACATTTATGTCTTTGAACAGAACTTGCATGAAGAAATATTCGGATTTTATAAATACATAAGAAGAAATAAATTCATTTACATAAATTCCAATCTAAAAAAAGAAGAAAAAATTTACACTTGTTCGCATGAATTAGGCCATTCAGAAATTCATCCTAGATTAAGCACCCCTTTTTTAAAGAGAAAAACCTTACTTTCTATCGATAAATTAGAAACAGAAGCAAATAGATTCGCCGTAGAATTACTCCTTCAAGACAAAGACATCTATGAATTTAAAGACTACAGCTTGACTATCCATGAGATTGCTGACATATACGGAGTTCCTAGAGAGGTTTCGCACCTTAAAGACACACGAAGTATCCTTTGAATAATCTCAATGTTTCAAAAGATAAAAAGAGCATCACTATCGGTGGTGTTTTATTTTCAAATGTTACTTCCATCATTTAACATATATATAAATACTTCGTAGGAGGAGATTAGTTTGAGAAGTGTGTTTACGTTTATTATAATGATAACTTTATCCGTCTTAATGATTGCTTGTTCGGATAAAACAGAAGATACAACAAAAGCAGAATCTGAAAACGCCGCATTTAACGAACCTGATACTGATAGCGATAAAGATATTGTTGAGGAAGAAACAAAAGAAGAACCGGATGATAACGAATTAAGTGAAGGTCCACTATTAGAGGTTGGTCAATGGCTTCACGAAGATGATGGAACGAAAGTTACCTTAACGGCCATTGATTCAGGCGAAAGAATACTGGATTTAGATCCTATAATCATGACGATTCAAGATGTTAAACTAATGGATCGTGAGGGGGGAGAATTTGAAGGTAGTTTTATCCAAGTATCATATGAAATAGAGAATACTTCTAATGAACAGATAATGTTTAATGGAATTGACGTAATAACTACTGATGCTAAGCAACAAATAGAAGTATCTTCAGAGGATGTTAGTGGCGATTATATACCTAACCAATACCATGGAGAAGTTAAACAGGATGGATTTATTCTTGTTCCATACAAAGAAGATATAAAGTCTATTAAGTTAATAACCTCCGACGTATGGGATGGTGAAAAACCCGACAAATTTCATGATTCTGTAACAGAAGAAATAAGCTTCGATTGATTACTAGGAGGGAACATTACATGAAAGTCATAGTTATTATTTTAATTGTCGTTGGTGTGATTGGTCTTTTCTTATCTACTCTAATGTTCGGCGACATAGGAATAGCGGCTGCAATAGCATCTGTCACTGCTATTTTGTCAGGTATAGGTTTTATAAATGTTAACAAACAATTACAATCAAGCAATAAATAATCGCCATTTAACAAGGTGTGCAATAAAACGTACGCCTTTTATGTTAATCAAAAATAGAACATTAGTTCTAAGTATATAATGTTTTTTGATATACTGAGTCATTTAATGTGAAGTTTGATTGAGTAAGTTGAGGATGTATAAATGCAATGATTTTCAAGGCCAATATTTAAATTAAAGTTTATTAAGGGGGATAAAATGGCTAGCTTTGAAAAACGAGGGAAAACGTGGCAGTATTCTGTAAGTAGAATGGTTAACGGTGAATACAAACCTATTAGAAAAGGAGGTTACAAAACAAAAAAGGAAGCGCAAGTGGCAGCCGCCGTTATTGAGGATCGTTTAAATAAAGGGTTTGAAATACACACTACTCCTGTTTATCTCTATGACTACTTTAATAACTGGATTAACCTTTACAAAAGCCATTTAAGCAGCAATACTTTCAATAACTATTTAAATTCAAGAAGGATTATTAAAGAATATCTGAGTGATGCTATATTGCAAAATATGCGAAAGGATGAATATCAAGCATTTTTAAATGCATATGGAAGAGGCAAAGCAAGGACGACCACCAATAGGGTTCACTCCCATATCAAGGCGTGCATCCAAGAAGCTATAGAAGAAGGAATTGTTCACAGGGATTTTACAAATAGAGTAGTTATTTCAGGGAAAGACGGCAAGCTGTCAGAGGAAAAATATTTACATTACGATGAAAGTAATAAACTTATTAATTTTTTATATGCACATTTAGAGGGTGATCCAATCAATCACTTGCTTTTGCTAGCATTAGGTTCCGGAATGAGATTCTCGGAATTGATCGCATTAAGAAGAGATGACTTTGACTTTAAGCATAATTTGATAAAGGTTAACAAAACACAGGGGTATCTTCCCAGTACAGGGAAAGGGAAACGATCCACGAAAACTGAGGATTCCAACCGAACAATAAAAATAAACGATCGTATTATGTCTGCTTTCGAACAGCATTTTAAAAATACACCAGAAAACATTCATCGTTTAATTTTCTTTAGTCCTCATTCAAAATATAAAGTTTTTAGCAACACTGCAATCAACAAAAGACTAAAAAAAACATTAAGTTCTTTGGGTGTTCGAACAATATCAATTCACGGACTTAGACATACCCATGTTAGTATATTATTATATGAGGGTATATCGATTCATTATATTTCCGAAAGACTAGGACATAAAGATATTGATACAACCCTAAAAAAATACGCTCACATGATTAAAGAGTTACGTGAAAAAGACGAAAACAAAACAATGGAGGTATTAGAGAAAATGGGTTAAAAATTACATTCTTGATTTTTTCTACACATATTCTACACATATGATATAATTATAACTTATCAAGCTTGATTTATAAGCTTTAGCTAGACGTGGTTCGAAACCATCCCACAGTTTAGGTGGGTCTGATTGAGTTCATTTTAAAATAAACAATAGCAAATCGACGTCGGTTTACAAGGTTTTCCTATTTATACATTTTTGATCGGAGCCAATGAGCAAACATGAGTTTTGTATAAAATCTACACATTTTCTACACATGACCGTTAACAATACGGTCTTTTTTTTATAAAAAAATAACCCCTATACAGGAGTTAAGACAAATTCACTTCTATTATATCAACAAACCTAACTTCCGTCTCTTCCGAAGAAATAAATAAAGAGAGAAAAAACAATAAAGTAATACAACCAATGCTGATCAAACGATTTTATGATTGTTTTTAAGAAATTTTATTATTAATTGTCATTGTGTAATTCTAGTGGCGATATCGTTGTGTAGATATCTTCTTGATTTGTAACGGCCAATATACTTGCTTTGCCTATTTCTTTATTCAATCCGCCAATATCTTTTTTTGATTCCCTATAGACTTCATTAGCTAATTCAAGGGTCAAATCTATGTTATCCGGATTATCCTCTATGCCATCTAGAACGCTAAACAAAATAGCCGCATAATCCTCTCCCCATTTAACGTGGTCGCCAGATGGATACTCGGAGTTAATTTCTATTAAAAAAACCTCATCTTTTACCGGTTCTATTAGAAATGAAATTTTGTGATCATTGAAAATAAAGTTTTGTTGTACTAGTTCTGTCCCGGTGTATATTTTCTGTTTACTTTCGGGGGCTTCTTTAATTTTATCTCGGCCATATCGAGATAGCAAAGCTCTTAGATCATTTGTTTTTATTTCTAAAGTAGGAATCTCTTCGTTAATTTTATTTATTTTTTCTTGATCTTTTCGTTCCTTTTTCTTTCTCTCTTCCTTTTTCTTTTCTAACTGTTCCATTCTTTCAGCTTTTTCTTGTTCTTTTATTTTATCAATTTTACCAATCACTTCGACTGCATTTTTTTCATATTTTTCAAACTTTTTTTCTAATTCGGCACTATCGAAATCAAAATTCCTTGTGAACTCTATGATATCAATTAACTTCTCGTTTTTTTCATAATCGTCTTTTACCTCTTCGCTGTATTGATCCGTAAGTTCCTCTATCTTTATAACTAAATCATCTTTCATTCTTTCTATTTTATCATCTGACCAGTCTTCAGTTGTTTTTTCATAAAGTTTTTGGGCGTCATTAAAATTTCCGCTTTCAACATACTTGGTAAAATCCCTTATAAATTCATCATTATTTCCACAAGCAACTAAAATTATCAATATAAGAGCAAAACTAATAAATCTTTTAATTAGGACCCCTCCTATATACTGGCATAGCAGCATTTACTTTTATTAATAATAGCACAAGTTCGGGTACTTATACACTTAAAATTACATTTTAAAGTAAGAAAAATGGTCTAAATTTAATACATACATTATTATATTGATAGTACTTTATAAACAGAAAGGCGTTATGTGAGTACCTACTTTCTAGTTTTATTTTTCATTGTATATTTATAAAATTCATCAACTTTTCTTGCATTACGCTTAGGTCATTTTCACCTAATACACGGTATAATGTGTAAAAGGAAGCTCGCTGCATTTACTTTCAATTATATTTTAAATGTAGTTCTCTACTATTTATTGCCATTGATATTATTTCTCCTTTTACATATAATAGAACGTACGTTCCTAAAATGGAGGTTAATTAATATGGATTATTCAATTTATCCTCGAAATGATATTTTATGTATTGATATGCGATCTTTTTATGCGAGTGTAGAAGCTGTCAAGCTAGGATTAGACCCAATGAAAGTAATGCTTGCAGTTGTTGGTGATTTTAATCGCCCTGGTAGCATCGTACTTGCTGCATCCCCTGCCCTTAAGAAAAAGCATGGTATTAGTAATGTTAGTCGATATTTTGATATACCTAATAATGATCCAGAAATTATTTTAGTGCAAGCAAACATGGCTGATTATATTCATGCCTCCGTTGAAATCACTGAGTTTTTAAATAAATATGCGCCTCGAGAAGCAATACATCCATATTCTATAGATGAAACTTGGATTACTGTAAATGGACTAGAAAAAATATACGGTGATCGTTGGGATATTGCAAGATTAATTAAGGATGATTTGTTAAACGAATTTGGATTAACCTGCAGTATCGGTATCGGTGATAATAAATTCTTAGCAAAAGTTGTTATGGATCTCCACGCTAAAAAAGAAGGTATTTCAGAATGTCGCTATGAGGATGTTCCAGTAAAATTATGGCCAACACCTGTTGAAAAGGTTTGGGGAATTGGCTCTCGTATGAAAAAGAATTTATATCGATTAGGAATTACTACGCTTGGACAAATAGCCAACTATCCCCTATCATCTTTGAAAAAGCATTTCGGTGTCATGGGAGAACAATTATATTGGCATTCTTGGGGAATTGACCTTAGTCCTGTAATTGGCGACTTTTTTAAAAAGGAACATAAAAGCTATGGGCACGGAATTACATTGCTAAGAGATTATAATAAAAGTGAAGTTCCTACTTGTATTTTGGAGTTATGTGAGGAAGTTTGCAGACGTACAAGAACTGAGAAAGTAGTTGGAAAAACAGTTCACTTAGGCATTGGGTATTCAAGTGAAACTGGTGGGGGGTTTAGTCGCTCTCAATCAATCCACATACCCACCAATATTACGATGGAAATGTACGACGTTTGTATGAGATTGTTTAATCATTTTTATGATGGTCATAGTAAAATACGAAGAGTCTATGTCACTTTGACGAATTTGAGTGATGATCAAGAAACGCAACTTGATCTCTTTTACGAACGACCTAAACAAAAAGATATAGGCTTTGCTATGGATCGCATTAGAGATCGCTTTGGTGCTACTGCAATTTTGAGGGCGGCGAGTTATACTGATGCTGGCATCACATTAGATCGCAGTAAAAAGATTGGCGGACATTATTCATAAAAAAATAACCCCTAAAATAAGGGGTTTAAAAATTCAACATCTATAATATCATCAAATTTTAATTCTGTTCCTTCTATATATATCATATTATTTCTTATGTTATTAACTGAACCTTCCGTGCTTTTAAATTCATGGTCCACAAAATAAGTTATTTTAACATCTAATTTATGCTCTAAAGCCCCTCTTAATTTAAAACTATTTTCCTCTATTTGTTGTTCATCCAGTATCGATTTTTCTTTCCACTCTTCTTTAGCTGCTAATTCCTCTAACATCTGAATTTGCTCTGGTAACATTAACGATGTCCATTTCTTTGTGCCACGTTCATGTATCACTACACAACCGCCCTTTCGTTATTTACGGAAACAACAGCTAATAAATTATCTATCCTAAAAGTACGACGTGATCCACGCAAATAACAAAAAGCTTTAAATGTACTGTTGTTCATATTAAGCAATTTAACAGTCCTTTTCGTGACATTACCGCTGTCATCCATATACATTATTCTGATTGTCGAGCTACGTTTGACACACTTTATTAATTCATTACGCACGTTTGTTCCCTCCTTAAATTTATTATAAGGGAACGAGCGTTCTGTATCAAGTTAATTTTATATGTAATTTTTGTTAAATATAAAGGACTTTTGAACTATAATGTCGAATAGTGTATAAAAAGGAGGATACGCCATGAAAGCATTGAAAAATAAAGATGAGATTATAGAGATTATAAACACGCTTTTAAACGTAGATGTTACTGAGCAATTTGACGCTAAATTTGAAGAATCAGATTTTGGATTTTTTGTTTTCGAAAACGAAAAAGGAGTCAAGGTTGAAGTGCAGGCCTGTTACTATAAGTGGGATTATCATTTCGTAATAGTGAATTAATATATGATGTGATATTTGTAAAAGAGCGCTAGTGAGCGCTCCTTTTACTTTAAGATAAAAGAAAAAGTCTCTTTATAGAGACTTAAGCCAAACATTAATTAATGTTGATAAGTGAATAACTGAACCTTGGGATAGTTTGGTTTCAAATAAAAACCATCTTTATCTATCTTCGCTTCTACAATTCTATTTTTCACGCACCCTACTTTATTAATAAAATCTATAATTAAATCAAATAATTCAATATAATTTAATCTAGTAACGTTATCAATAGACCAAAAAATCCCGAAGTGTTCTTTACGTGTCTTCGGAATAACTTGAATCACAAAATCTTTTCCATTCATAGTGCATAAACATGAGTTATATTGCCTAGCTAAATTCAATACCGTTTCATCGTCCGCGCCTGAATAGCCCATTTTAACAACATGATTACTTTTAAAACCCAGTCCCTTAAGATATTTATCCGCTTTAGGGGTGATGTTTTCATCTAGTAGGAATGATATATTATCCTTCATTGTAGGGATCTCCGATAACTTTAATAATATAATTTAAAGAATCTACTATTTGCTCTTTATTTACATTTGGAAAGTCTTCTAATATTTCGTTAAAATTCTCTTCGTCTCTAAGGTAAGCTAAAATTAATGTTACTGGTATTCTTGTGCCTTTTATCACAGGCTTTCCAGACATAACCAAATCATCTAAGCTTATTTCATCAAAGTCGTTTGACTTCTCATCATAATATCTTTTAATAACCTTACCTACATGACTTTTACTAGGTCGATCTGCTAAATGGGTTACAAAATCACGCTTTCCAATCGTTGATTTACTCCACCTTATCTCTGTTGACTCCTCTGTATAGCTTTCACTATTGAAATATTCGGTTGTCGATGAAATAAAGTCAGGTGTTATTGTATTATTCATTACAAAACCCTCCTCTACTAACTATTCTTTATCTGATTTAATTTTTCTTGAGAAGACAGGAGTGCATCCGTAAGTTTTTTCAATTGTTGTTCTTCCAGCTCGAAGGTTATCTCCTGATCTGAATCTAGGCTAAACTTCAGCTTAACATTATATCCTAAAACTTTTTTAACATCTCTGTAACTTCTCTTAGTCAAAAACTCCACATTTAACTCTTCGAGTGTAGGCTCTACTAATAATACCTGCCACTCCGCTTCTTCGATGATTTTTTCAAAATCATCACCCATTCCGTTTTTTAATTGAATGAATGTTTCCGTCTCTTCGTATGATTCATCACTTACATAATCAATTATTTCATTTATAATTTTCATGAAACGATTAATAGTTTTCTTGTCAAGACTGTCTCTAAGATCATCACTATGTGATCTAGCAACTCTAAAGCCTAAGTCTTCTCTATCCCAGGAAATACTTATAATTTCTTCATTATATAATTCCCTAAATAATGTAATTTCATTCTCCAAAATCACACCCCCCTTTGTACTTTTACTAAAACTTATCGAATTAAATATACAAAAAAACCTTTTAAGACATAATCATTTCCACTTTTGTATGATTATATGCAACAAAAAGATGATTTAGTGCGACATTTATATTACTTTCAGTGACCTTCTTGCTATTTATTGTAAATGAAATACATTTTAAATGCACCTAAAATAGCTTAAAAAATAGCTAAATATGGTAAAGGTTTATCTTTTGTGGAGCTTGTGTGGGTAATTGTAGCAACCTTCTGGGATAGATAATTCCATTTCATTTGTTTTTATAATAGCTTATTAATTAGCTGAAAATGATAAAAGGTATCGTTTAAAATTAAACTTAGATGCAACCTTTTTATAACCTGGTTCGATTATAGTTGTAGGAGGTGATTTTAATATGGAGTATGATGAGAATATGGATTATAGAGAATTGTTATTGGAAGAGTTTTATCAGTATGAAAAAGAATGTGAAGAGTTAGATTATTATGTAGGGGATCTAGCAGGGTTTCCAGGTGCATTAGTTGATGTGAGATTAAATAATGTTTATGAGTTTAATTTAGGTATTGAAGTGTTAGGAATTAAAGAGGGCAATTAAGCCCTCTGTTTTTATTATCAAACTCAACATAAGGTTTTTTGAAATTTTCTATTCCTTTAATTTAAGAAAATACGCGCAGTTCCGTTTTACAAAACACAATAATGAAACTATAATGTTCATTAACGAATTCATGATCTAATATCATATTAATCGATTGTGAGGTTACAGAAAATGATAAATTGGACAACGGTTGACCCTACATATTTTGAAAAGTTTATTAGTTATATATTATCGAAATTAGAATTTCACAATATTGAGTGGTATGGTATGGGTGGTGGTGATAAAGGCAGAGATGTTGTTGCTTGTACATTTGAAAAGTTGCCGTTCAATTTAGGATACCAAAGGAAGTGGGTTATCCAATGTAAAAGGTGGAGTAGATTTCCCGAAAAAGGAGTTATACTTAATGAAGTAGCAAGTGCTACAGAACATAAACCCGACTTTTGGGTGTTGGCAATACCTTTAAATCCTTCTCCAAATCAAATTGATTTTGTTGAAAGTCTTGGTCATAATTATGGATTTAAAACGATAATACTACCTTTAAATGATTTAGAAAAAATAGTACATGCATATCCAGAGTCAAAAAACATACTTCTTAATGGAAACTTAGAGGTTTAATGAAAAGAGGAACTGATAATGTATAAATTAATATATGATAATTCTCATGAATCTTTAATTGAGGTTACCCCTGACGGGAAAAGAAATGTAATATCCGATGAATTTCCATCTGGTCCGACATTCTCTCCTAACGGGAAACATGCTACTTATATTGCCCCTTTAGAATGGGAAGTGCCAGGTGATTTATATTTATATAATTTAGAAAATGGAAAAAACATTAAATTAATAACACCAGATGAAGAGCAAAACATTCCTAAATATGCAATTTGGCTAAATGACAAAACAATTGCTGTAATTATAGGTTTTGGGCATGGGACAGTAAGTATAGGTGGAAATGTTTTTACCTATAACATTGAAAATAGTGAACTAAAACAAATTACCAATTATCCCGGAGAAATTCAAATTACGAAAATTGAATTAAAAGGTGAATTGCTTCTTCTTAGAGGAATTAAATATATTGATGAAATCCTTAATGAGTTCGAAGACTTTAAAGCTGAAATGATAGTAAATGACTGTGTAAATTAATTCATCAAAGTCGCTTTAATTTGTTATGAGCCCCTCAATACGAGGGGCTTGTTTTTTATCCTCTTAACTTTCTAAGCAATTGTGTGTTTTGACTAGCAGTACCTTTGTAGTTTTTAATACCATGCTTTTTAGCTAGCTTAGCACGATTATTATAACTGCTGTCTACATTAATTGATTTAAGGTAGTTAACGATAGAACCTGTATTCATATCACCTTTCGTTTTCTTAGGTGCGGATCCACTACGTAAAATTCTTAACAACTTAGTATTTTGTGCTGCCGTACCTTTATATCCGCTTATTCCATATTTTTTAGCTAATTTAGAACGATTAGAGTAACTGGAATCAGTACCAATACTATTTAGATACGTAACGATACTGCTAGTTGTTTGATTGCCCTTTTTAGCTGGTGCAGATTGTTTAGGTTTACCTGCTTTTAATTTGGCTAACAAACTATTGTTTTGTGCAGCAATACCTTTATAGTTGCTAATACCATATTGACCCGCCAACTTTTTACGATTGTTAAAGCTAGAATCCATCTTTTGTGATTTCATCCAATCGACTAATCCTAAGTTTCCACTAGGTTTTGTTGTTGTTGGCTTTGTCTGAGGTTTACTTGGTTTTACAGTAGATGTACTGCCTGTTTTAAGTGTTAGATTAGGTCTTTGACCAGCTTGTAATTGTGCCATCGATAAACCACCTGTCATCTGCAAATGAGGATTATCTTTAAATGTTTTCCAATCTCCACCCCATTCAAATCCTAAACCTTTAGCAATTTGGGCAACTTTACGTAAATCCGACACATTCCAACTTGCTGTAGTACCTGCTTGATTCGTGATAAACATATCAATCGCTAGTCCATAGTTATGCAACGACTGACCACCACGAGCATTAGTCACAATCTTTCCTGGCTTAGTACGGCCTTGTGCATATAATGCGTTTTGCTCTGCATTAGATCGGTAACCATCGCTAAACAATACGTAAATTCCTTGCTTATAAGCACGTCTGATTATCTCCTCCGCACCTTGTTTGACCACTGGATGCACGTTACCAATACGCTTTAACGCTTTGTTAACTAAATTTTCTACTGACATCTTGAATGTCCCCTTTCAATATTAACGTATTAACTTAAAATCTCTTCTGGAAATGCGAATAACTAAAAAAAGAGCAACGAATTTAATCGCGCTCTTTACCCTGTTTATATAGTTCATGACCAAATACCGCTGCACCACTTACTAAAACGCCTTGTATAATTCCATCTACATTAAATCCAACTAATGCTACAGTAAAAGCTACCCCAAAGATTAATAGGATATAAGGTATATGCCAATCCTTGGCATTTGGTGTTTCTTTTATGATTTTTCCCAAAATTAAAAGCACTGGAATAACAATCAATGCTTGTTCAATGATGTATTCATTTAAAAATTCCATTTCAAAAACCTCCTATATAGTCATAATTAAACCCAATATCGCAACTATAATTGTAGTCAGTAACGTTGACCCAATCGCAAACATCCATTTATCAATCTTATCGATACGCTTGTGCGAAGATGATGCACTGTTACGAGCTTTAACTGCGATATCTTTTACTTCATCTATTTTTTTATTGCTATCTATCAACATATCTAATTTGGCTTCCACAGTTGCTGTTCTCTCCCTAATCTCTGCTAAAATATCAGTGTCGCACATTATCCGCCCTCCTGTTTTTTTGACATAAAAAATACGCCCGGTTAGGAGCGTACACATTAGTTATCTATCTTTTTTTATATTCCTTTCGTAGTTTTCTCTCCTTAAACTATAAATTTCATCCCTTAACTCTTTTTTTGTTGCATATTTAGTAAATTTAGGAGGAATAGCTATAAAGTTTTCAACAACCTCTAAACATACCGTAACTAAAGTCCATATCAAAACATATTTAGGTATTAAAATCTCAAATACCTCTTTAGCCCCTGCTTCTGGTATTTTTTCTACTCTCAAAATTTCAGCAGTTCCTTCTGGACCTAAAATACTCCAAAGTAAAAAGAACGCTAGTCCTGCGTATGCTGTTGTTTTTGCAAATCGAAAGATTATTCTCACTGTCTCAGATATCCTAGTTTCAGTATCATTCTTCATTCCACACTTTCCCCTCATCATATTACCTACATAATACGACAGGAAGGAAAATTTAACCATAATAAATACGCTTATTCAACGTCCTCATCACCACTATCTTCTTCCGCTTCACGCTGCTTAATCGCCGCAATCATATCATCTTCATCTGCATTGAACGATATTTCATCTATCTTAAATCTATAGTTCTTTTCTTCGCCATCAACAGTAGCAGTAACGTTTCTGCCAAAGTAATGACCCTTGATAGCCCTTGACACTCCCCCAATTTGTGGATTTTTGAACTGAATACGTGAACTTTTTATAATAATACTCATGCCACATCTTCCTCCTTGATTTCTTCTATTTCTAAAATCTCATCCACTTCGAATACGTAGGTTTCACCTGTCCATGATTCTCCAACCTCACGCTCAACGCCTTTAATATCCCAATCTTGAACGGATTGATGATCGTCATTACGTGTGCCAATTACAAGGACATTATATTTACCTGCTAATTCGCAACTTACTTTTAACGTATTTACCTCGACTTTTCCGTAAGCATTTCCGAAGTGATCAATACCGTTAACCCATACATCAACGTCTTTATTTAGGTATTGAAAGTAGTCGGGTAGCTCGTATTCAACTTCTTGTAACGCTTCAGTTGCTTCGATTTCAAAACGGTATAAGTTATCTCCTGCTGTTGGCGATTCAACCGCTGAATGACGTAAGCGGTGCGTTTCTTTCTTGTCCGGATGGGGGTGGGGCATTTCGAAATTTTTGGTGCCTTCGACTGTGAGTAATCCGGGGACGATCCAGGCATTAGCACCATCACCGCTATCCACCCCAAGAACGCCCGTATTAGCGTTATTTGTTATAGAATTAGCCCCAATAGCTACACCGTAAGATGCAGAGGTAGTTGAAGAGGAATTCTTGCCAATAACTATACAGTTAGAAGCCGAGTTGCTCGCATCAAATCCAATAGACATAGAATACCAATAATTGAGCACCCTTGCATTCTCCCCTATAGCTATTCCTCTTTGATTTTCGTTTGCTCTGGCTCCTTTCCCCAAAACAACTACTTGCGACCGCAATCCATGCACATTCATGTCCTCCGCATGACTAAAAATCTTATCATCAACATCCTGCTCCGATATCCCCTCAGGCGTTAACTTCTCAATCGCCTGTTTCGTTCTCATCGGTGTCATATATTTAGCGTTACTTGTCCCCGCTTCGGATTCAGCTTGAGTGGCGATTCCATAATCTTGCACGCTACCTAAACCCACGTCGGTTTTATTCGTTTCATGAGGATTGTTCTTTAAGTTGGCATGAACATCAACTTTTTCTTGTGCTCCACTTGGAGTTTCTTTCGCATTCCAAGATGAGCGTTCTGCAGATGTAATATGTTTTACGGTATCTTTTTCATGATTATCAAATTCATCCTTAGTCGCCTGTTTGACGTTATCAACATTAGATAGCCCTACATCACTTTTAGATAACGTAACATCACCTTGTTTTTCATTTACGCTGTTTACACCACCAGCAGGACTTCCGTCCTTATTTACTACCTTTCCATTCTCATCAACCATTGCAATTGTATTATCAATTCTTTCCCAATTATTGTTTAACATGGTGGTAATATTAAATGTGTCGTTACCATCCGTTTCGGGGTCTTTCATATACAACCCTAATCGTTCTGTGTTTTTGGCCATTAAGTATCACCTCTCGCAAATTTATCTATTGTCTGTGTCTCTAGTTCGGTAATTGTCATCTTTTTGTGTATGTCCCTTATTAAGAAATAACTATAATCAAATGTTAAAAACAAGTGTGCAGGTAATATTTCGGCTACTGCGGTATATACATCGTCCTGATTAGGTGGCACTCCTAAATTAGATGTAAACTTAATTTCTATAGTCGCGTCTTCGAAGTTTTCCGTAACCTCTACCTGCCCACCGTAAAATGATTCTGCTACAGATTTAAACAATTCCACGTTAACAGTACCGATTCCTCGCTTTTTAGATATAACAACCGAGCGTCTTTCTGAGATGGGTTTAGTTGTATCAGTCTCTATTCCGAATTCTTTTTCAAGTAATTCCATGCCCCATGTTGCCGTATCTACAAATGTTTGATCTAAAATACCGTCTACATCAATAGAACTTCGACCGATTTGTTTTCCCGATGCATTAAAAATAGCAATATATTGTGGCGATATACGTAAGTCATAAGGTATGAGTCCTAACATTTCATCTCTAGAATTCATTAAATGTCACATCCCCTAATATCGCTATTTCTTCAGCTCCTAATTCAATATTCGATGTTAATCCATTTATAGTTAGGTTTTGCCAATCTAACGCTCCTGATTGCTCTAAAATTAACGTTGCAATACGTGCATAACGCACTGTATCTGTTACAAATGCTGTAGTTAGAAACATCTGTTTTAAGTTATCAATAAAGCCTTGCTTGACCTCTTCAATAGTTGCATTACCTTGAACTTGCACATCTGCTACAACGTCAATAGCACGTTCAATTGCAGGTGCAACCGTAACATCCGCTCCAATCGGACGTTCTTTTTCAATGTGTTCATAGACTTGATCGATAAGTTCCGGACTTGGTGCCATTCCATTGCTGGCAACTACAACTACTTTTACAGTAAGGGGTCCATCCCATGTTGGAAATATTTTAGCTATTCTAACCCCAGGAACTTCACTTGCCCATTGCATATAGTGATATATGTTTCCTGATGTAGTGGGGCGCGACACTCTATTTACATATCTTTGATAAAGTTCTTCGTCTGGTTCTTCTTCTGATCCAGGCGTAATAATCCTTCCTATCGTAGCAGTTTCTAAACCCGGTACATTATCTACAGGTAACATAGATGTACCTGCAACAGGAATATTACCTACTTCACCAGACGTATCGCATAACATTGGTACTTCTCGACCTTCTTCTTGTGTAACGAAATACAAGTCGTCAACAAAGAAGCGCGATCCCTTCGGAACAGGTATGTCGAATATCCCTTCTCTTATTGCTGCAATGGCTGGATTACGACTAATGCCCATTTCTTTTGTGCGCAATTCTAGAAATTCATCTTCACTTGTAGATGCGAAAGTTAGTTCTAGCACTCTATCCATTTGTATTTGTAGGTCATAGACTTTTTTGGCTGCAGGGGCCAATGCTGTGAATATTATACTTCCTTCACGTTTATCCAAATGATTAGGCACATCGTCCAACATCTCTTGTAATATGTCTTCATATGGTTGCTCAAACATCTAATTCTAGCACCTCCTCAATATCCACCACTTCTCCCATAACAATAATTTTAAAGCTAATATGAGCGTTATTATCCTGGTAATACACCTCAACATCTTCAATATCTGAAACTCGATCATCATATATAATTGCTTCATTCACGACTCGTTCAATTTCTGAACTGAGAAAAGCCGGAGTTACATCGTTTTGTTCTTTTATTAATGATAATAACTCGCTACCAAATTGATCAGAATATATAGCATGCTCGAATCTAGGCGTTCGTAATGCTAATAATGAAAATTGCTCTACTGATTTCGCTCCTGCAATGAGTTCTCTGCTTATTTCTCCTGTTTCATAGTCTAGTTTAAATGTATAATTACCTTCGTCGTAATCCTCTTCGCCTTCTTCCTCATCTAAAAGTTCAGTAAAATCTATATCCGGAAACATATTACCACCTCGTTATCCTATCTAATACAAAAAATGATTGCCCACCTTGAAGTGCTGCAACCATAATGTGATCACCTTTTTTCAATCTATCATCTTGTTCATGCGTTTCTATTGTTCGCTCTGGTGAAGGAACAGTATGTGTATGTGATCCTGTTGAATTGGTACTTGATGAAAAAGAGTGACTATGCGCTCCATTATTGTCTGTTGTCGCATCTATGCTGTGCGAATGCCCGTCTTCTTCTCCCGTTGCACCACTTACAGAATGCGTATGAGCACCACTAGAATCAGTTGAACCAGACGAGGTATGCGAATGCGATCCAGCACTCTCAGCAGTATAGGTTCGTGCCGGAATCGTTACTTGGTGCTTGTGTAACTTTAAATGCGACGCTACAGATATTATTTCCCTGGGGATAACTAAGTTTGTGTTTCCTCTTAATCTAATCGAAATGTTTGGCGGTTCTGTCACAACAGTAGCTTCATAAAATTGTAAAGGGGAAGCGCTGTCGATAGCATCCTTCGCCATTTTTTTAATTATATCCATCATAGGCACCCCTCCTTTACCATGTTGTAGTAAGGCCTATATTCATGATGTGGTCATTCCCCTGAAAAAAGTGGGAATCTTCATCAACGTAATATTTCCGATTTATGCCCATTTCCACCTCACGAATATGTACCATAGTTCCGCTAATTACATCAGGTATTCCTATACCTTCAACAGAAAAATCTACTACTCTACGTGCTCTCCTACCTAAAATAGTATTAGCTCTTGCTTGTGCCTGTGCTTTGTTTAGGTCCTCAGTTGAGCGCTCATAAAACTGTAATATTCCTAATTGTTTTTGGAGATCGTTATTGTTCGCTGTGGCAATTACTGTTTTGTTATCTTCTCCAGCTTCAATAACAACTCTAGTAGAAGTGTCATCAATGTTTGATCTGTAATTATAGTCAATTAAGTTAGAACCACTTTCGATAACCCAAAGTCTTGTTTGATTTGCTCTTAAAATTAGATTAAGTTTACCTTTTTCAGACATCACATAAAATCGCTCTGAACTATTGCGATGCGTGTGGCTTATACTATCTAAGATCATGTCATATAGATTCATAGAGTCATAAACTCGTGTAGGTATAACATATCTTGTGTTAATCATAGAACCTCTAGTAATACCGAAGTCAGTACATAATCTAGTAGCTATTTGAGTTGCTGTTCGATTTTTAAATACTCTCGATGCATCGTTACGCAATAGATATATCATTTGATCATGTGCGGTTATCTGCATGTTTCCATTCTTTGATAAACTATGTCTGAAAATAATGCCTTGAAACAATTCTTTACCTTGCCACTTAAAAAATACGCCTTCACCTTCTGTAGTTTTTATGGCTTGATGCTGTCCTGATGTCAACGCTACAAAGGTCACGGTAATAGATCGAGGTGCTCTGTTCTTTTTACCAAACCAATCAACTGATTGCACCATTTCAGTGACATCCCATGACGTTTTGTTGTGGCGTGTTATAAACACCTCTATCATTCCGTGCCCTCCTTTAAATCATGGAATTATTAATTTTTGTCCAGGAAAAATCCAATGACCAGGTTGTCTTAAATTTCGTTTGTCCCTAGCAACCATCATTTTTTTATTAGCTGGCTGATTCCATATTTTTCGCCAATCTGTGTTCTTTCCATAATATCTGCCTGCCAAGGCCCATAACGTATCTCCACGTTTAACTGTGTGTCTTCTTGGAGCTGGCTTACTCGTCGCTTTCTTTTTCTTTGGTTTTGGTTTAGGTGGTAACGATGGCCTTGGTGCAGGCTTATGCTTAACCTGTCTAACCGATATTTGTTGATATTCTTTTAAAACCAAATCAAAGTAAATATCGCCGACTTCACCGCCACGTTCAAAATACGATAAGCTTTCTATGGATACTAGTTCGTTAATGTTACCGGTGAAAATAAACCTTACTGGAGAGCCACTGTCTTTCCATTTTTCAAGCTTTTTAATTGTTTGCCATGGTTTAGGTATATTTCGATACTCGCAATACGGTCCATAGTTAGCCGGAAAGAAACTTCTAAAACTGAAATTCCTTGCATCCGGATCTTGCAACACAGTAATTTCTCCTAATTTAGAAACTTTGTGGGATTCGTTACTTGTAGGAGCCTCCACTTGTAATCCTGATTCAATAGGAAGAACCGGTAATCTTAACCGGTCCTTATCTTGGGAAATCCAGATCTCATAAGTCATAGATACCCTCACCCCCTGTATTTAATTCGTCTTCCAGATGATCTTTAACTACTTTAACAACTAAATGACCATGTTTTTCCGCATCGAAATCATTAGAGTAGTGATTATCTCCTGTGAACACGACTTCTACATGTACGTCATTACCTCCACTTGACGACTTTTTCGTTGCCAATCCATTTAATGCTTGTTGTGAATCTTTGTTTAGAGTGCCATTATCTACATAGGTTGTTGCAGCCTGGATTTGCGGTGCGTTATCACGGTCAGAAACTTGCATTCCTAGATCAGATGCAGCTTGTTGTAAAAGCATACGACCTCTTCCAGTGTTGTTTTGAGTAGGAATCACATACTCGTTACCAGCTTCACCAACCCACGATAAGGTAGGACGTGTGATATGACCACCTGTCGCATTTTTATCAGGAGTTACACCAGTAATCTTTTCACCATGTCCAGTTATCTGAGATGCCCACCCTTTTGCATCATCCCATAAACCACTAACATAGCTCCATGCTGATTCTGCCCCTTCTTTCAGGGGACCCCATACATTATCGTTAAACCAACCGACAACACCTGCCCAGGCATTTTGCGCCCAAGCGACTGCTTCACCGAATTTAACGCCTATCCACTCACCTAGAGCAGTTGCTCCGTCTCTAATAGGACCCCAAACAGTGCTTTCAAACCAACCTGATACTGCCGACCACTGTTCCTCAATCCAACCTTTTGCTTCTTGATATCTCTCATATATCCAAAGGCCAGCGGCTGCAGCACCTGTTTTTATGGGTTCCCACACAGTTCCATCGAACCATCCGGAAAACGTAGCCCACTGTTCTTCTATCCACGCCTTAGCTTCTTGATATCTTTCGTAAATCCATAATCCTACCGCTGTAGCTCCTTCTTTGACTGGGGTCCATATTGTTTCGTCAAACCAGCTAGCGAACGTTAACCAAGTTTCGATTACCCATTCTTTGGCTTCAAGATATTTCTCGTATATCCATAGTCCAACAGCAGCAGCGCCTAACTTTACAGGCTCCCAAATAGTTTCATTAAACCATTCAGAAAAAGTGGACCATGTTTCTACTACCCACTCTTTGGCTTCACTGTATTTTTCCACTATCCAAGTTCCTACGGCGGTTACGCCTTCTTTAATAGGAGTCCAGACAGACTCTTCGAACCAGGTTACAATGTTTGCCCATACAATATTAACCCATACCGCAGTTTCTCTAAACGCATCAAACATCCGTTGTGCTAATCCCCATGCTGCGTCTTCAATTGGATTCCACACATTTTCCATGAACCAATCTTTTACTGTACCCCAAATAATTTCTATAGCCTGCTTAGAATAATCCCACGCACCGACAAAAAAGTTCATAGTATTTATAGCGGCATTTAAAATAGGTGTCCAGACATTGCTGTCAAACCATGAAGAAAAAACAGACCATTTTTCCTGGATCCAATCGGCTGCTCCTTGTACTTTTTCGGATATCCATTCTCCGGCTGTTGTTGCGCCGTTCTTTATCGGATCCCAAACTGATGTCATAAACCAACTTGAAAAACTTTTTGCGTATCCTTTGACGGTAGACCAAATAGAATTCCAGGTGTCGGAAATCCAATTTCCTGCGGTAGTGGCTCCTGATACTATAGAATTCCAAACTTTATTCCAGGTATTTGCCACCCATTGACCTGCATTGGATGCTCCTTTTTTAATTCCATTCCAGTTATCTTGGACCCATGTTACAATTTTTTCTCCTCCAATTGCACCGATAATTCCACCAATAATTGCACCGATTGTCGTTCCTATAATTGGAACAGCGGAACCAATAGCGCCACCTGCAAGAGCACCTCCAGCTCCGCCAGCGACTCCAGCTGTAGCAGATGTTTTATCATCAGCTGTTGCAATGGATAATCCTCCTATTACTGTTCCTAATACAGGTATTCTTTTGGCTAGATTACCAATTCCGCGCATTGCTTTACCTAGACCACCGGGCATTTTGGTTTTATCTTGATTCGGACCATTAAGGATAGGTTTATCTCCCTTCCCAAACCACGGCATGCGATAATCCGGTTTTCCTTTAGGAGTTCTTGGTTGTTTGGGATTTTTAGGTGTTCCTGGCAACGGGATGGGCGTTGGCACTTTACCGCCTTTTCCACGTCCCAACAACCAACCTCCAGCATTCATAGCTGCATCTAGTAAAGGTTTTAAATTCCTTAACATTCTGCCGACTTTTGCCATAAAGGCTAGTACCAGTGCGTTTCCTATGACCGCACCCATAATAGATCCCGATTCTTCTAATTCCTTATTCCCTGTTAATTTACCCCATAGGGATTTCATGGCACCTACGTTAGCTTCATATAACGCCTTTCCTATAGCAGTTGCTAACTTGGCTGGATCAAGAGCTTCAATAAAACCAGAAATAAAGTTCTTTCCTGCTGTGATTCCAGAATCAATAAATGGGTTACCTGTTTCTTCAGCTGTTCCACCTAAAAGACCGATAAGCGCTGAGTGAATGAACCCCCCGTAAGTTCTACCGATATTATTTCCTACCCGTGCAGCTTGGTCCCTTCCTTTTGTTTCCCACCATTCAGAAATTCCGTCCCCGACATTTGTTTTGACCAATTCCCAACGCACTTTAAAAGACATGTCTCGATATTCTTCTAACTCATCAAAACGTTTTTTTAATTCGGGATCATCTTTCATCTGCATCTCGAGTTCTTGAGTTAATTTGCCAGGAAAGAGGATTTTCATTTGGTCGCCGATTACTTTCATGAAGCCACTAGTCGGACGTAATATGCCATCTGCAAACTGTCCGCCCCAATTTTTTAATCGGTCTGACATGTCGCGCAATACGAATGAATATTCATTTCTCCATGTTCTAAAATCTTTTAATGCAGGTTTAAGTGCATCTCGTAATCCTTCTCCCCAAGGCATTAGAATAGAGTTTTGGACAAATGACTTCAAACCTAACAGTAGGTTATTCGTATTGTCCGACATCTTTTCCATCATTCCATTGTATTCACCGAACTCTTTCGTTACTGCTGGCCATATTTCTGCAATGTCTTTTCCGGATTCTCCAAGCTTTTCAATACGATCCCTGGCTTCACCACTAATTGCACCCATTTCTTGCAATCTATTAGTAGCCATTCCAATAGGTCTACCCGATTCTAATCCATCATAAAGACGCCCAAACCACATTGCCGTTTCTTCAAGTGGCGTCTGAGTACCTACAGCAACGTCACCAACTAATTCCATACCTTTTGCAGTTGCAAGTGCATCACCTGTAAAAGTTTGTAGCACTCTACTAGATCGAAATATCTCATCTCGAGTTAGAGGTGTTCTTCCTGCAAAATCCGTAAGTTCTTCCATTCGCTTATTTGCGGCATCCGCACTACCTAACATAACTTCAAATGCTGTGGTTAAATCTTCTCGCTCCGCTACCATTTTAATTGGTATAACGATTCCTCCACCGATACCACCTGCCACACCCAATAATCCTAATGTAGATGTCGCTGCACGTGCTATCATTTGCAAAGGTCTGGTAGCTAAGTCAACAACCCGAATAGTAGAATTAACTACTTTCGGGATAGCCCTATTAATATGTGCGCCCATTCGTCCTGCGGTTCTCGTGACTCTATCAATTGCTCTAATCGTGAAGCTATATCCTCGTGATAGAGCCATTCGTGTGTAAGTAGCAATTCTCCTAACTACAGGAGTTGCCCTATCCCTAGCGCTCACAACCATCCAACGTGCTTTTAAGATATTTCCACGCATATACGTATTTAACCTCTGTAAAACAGGTGTAGCACGATCTCTGGCACGCAATAACATTTGGTGTGTTCTAGGGAATCTTGTCCTAATTAAATTACCTATAGAACTTATTGGACCTGATGCCCTATCACGAACAGCCATGCTAATTCGATGCACTTTTGCTAAGTCACGACGTATAAATCTTCCAAGACTTCTTAATGGACGAGAAGCACGGTCACGAACGGTCATTAATATAGGCTTATTTAATCGAGCGCGACTTCTTTCTAATCTTTCAGCTTCTGCACGAACACTTCTTAATTTCTTAGTAATGCGGTCTTGCAAATCGAATCGAGCAGTTAGTTTTGCCATGTAATCCACCTCCTATTTATTATTCTTTTTAGTCGATTTTGCTAAATCTTCTAATTTTTTTGTAATCGATGCGTCAAAAAAAGCCTTTGTTTTTCTCGGAAGTTGTACATAATCTAAAACATCGGACGGAGTCCAGTGAAGCTCATGTATTGCGTAATGTATATAGTTAGCTTCACGATCTCCGTCCACAATTAGTTTTTTGCGGCTTCTTCCAGGTCTTCTAATGTATCATCGAAACCATTGATTTCAGATGCTTTAGAAATCCAATTTGTATATTCTCCACCGACATGCAAAACTGACTTTGCAACCTCAATAGGATCTTCTGTTTTATACGCTTGTCTTAATTCTTCGGAACGAAAGTCAGGATAAATAGTCGTTTCAACTGCTACTTGCGCAATAAAACGTGCGTAATCTACCTTTTCTTGTTGTTGACCTTTGAAGCGTGTTTTACGGGTGTTGAGCGCTTCAATTTGGTCAATTCGTTCTGTAGTAATAGGACGCATTTTAAAAGGGATGATGTTTCCCTTGTCATCTGTAAATCGCTTAGAAATAGGTGTTTCCTCTACCTCTACTTGTTTAGCTTTACTTGGCATAAAAAATGATAAATCTTGTGCTGGCTTTTTTTCTTCTGACATGTGAATATCTCCTTTAATTTAAGTATTTGTTATTAAAACCCTTCTTGTAACGATTCTGGTAAATCAATATCTTCAAACGTGAATGGCACTTCTTCTTCAAGTGCTTCCGCATCAACATCTAAAGACATGACAGATACACTACTGATATTTACATCAAATAAAGTCACACGTTCTGTACCTCTACCGGAGTTCTTATCATCAAGCACTGACTGCAGCGTGAAATAAGCATCTTCTCCATTATGCAAATAGTCCATCATAATTTTAATGAACTGCGATGTGACCTTATAAAATGTCAAAGTACCTTCACCACTTGCACCAGTGGTTTTATGACCTTGCATACGACGACCCATGATATTAACCTCGGCTTTTTCCTTCTCAATTGTCGCTTCTACCGTTTTAATGTGAGCCATCTCAACGCCATCCAAAAACAAACGACCTTCTTTACCGTTAATAGTATTTTGTGCTCTTAACACATTCACCACTCCTTCAAATAAATAATGGAAAACAAAAAAGAGAACCCTTTTTCGGATTCTCCTTACTAATATTTCTTGATTTTATTAATTCACCGATACATCAAAATAGAATTTCTCGGCAGAATCTACTGGCTGTACCGCAATAGTTACATAAAATGCATCAACATCTGTCATTTCAATTGTTACATCTTCTTCTGAATCAAAGTTTTGCACAATGCCTTCATCCTGTAACGAATTTAAGTATAGAACTACAGCAGTTCTTACAATCTGCATTCCATCCTCATTCGCCGGAATGTCTTCACCAGTGCTTTTTCGTCCAAGAATAATCTGTTTTAATTCCCGTGATATATCGTTGTTAATAGCATCTACTATGCGAACTACTTTATTTTTCTTAAATACAGAATCACCATCGACTGTATTGATATCCTGTTCTACAGAAACGGTGTTATCTCTACCATCAAAGGTAAATAGGAATTCTCCTTTTTGGAGCCGTGATATAATTTCGTCGTTATCGTACTTTGGTGATACATCAACAGCGCCTGGTATAGTTTTGAATGTATTTGACTGTCGTAATGTAGCTCCTGCTCCAGCACCTGCTGCCCACGCTACTGCATATAAAATAGCGTCATCTTCGTTTGATTCTTCACTTAGAATGAATCTATTACCTAAATTAACAACACCTTCGTAACGATCTTCAATTCCGTGGCCATAGCCTTGAAATTTAACTCCACGAGATTCACGCATTGTCCGGACAAAGTCGACGTACATAGGATTCAGTAACTTGTCTCCTAAAAAGTCGATCATAGCTAAAGCGTCGAAATGCTCATGCTCTAATGCTTCTAGAAAATCGGCAACATCTTCAGTTGCTACATCCTCATCCTTTCCGCCAGATAATACAATGCCAGCGTCAGACTCGAGTGACCCTGAACCACTAAATACAACAGCTTCGTTATCCTCTAATTCGCCAATATTCGAAACCACTTGCGAATCAACCTTGCGAGTGTCCATGTGTGTTTCAACGATATATGAACTTGATTCTACAGGGTCCTGTTTGACAACTAATGTAATACCATTACCACGGCTACCTGGATATTTAGCAGTAGCTTTTCCGGAACTTCCTCCGCCTTCCTCGCCTCCATCACTTCCTAGCGTGGCAGTGGCTTCTGTTCCTCCATTAACGCGATATAGCAATACTTTATCAGAGTTCATCTTTGCCGCTCGGTAAAGATCTAATGATGGATCAGTTGCAGTAAGTCCAAGTTTATTAGTAATATCTCTGTTACTAGCAACGCTTATAACTTCTTTGACTGGACCCCAACTCGACTTAAATGGAACAGCTACCGTCCCTCTGCTCCCAGATGTAATTCGATCATCTGCTGCTAATGTAAATCTAAAATAAATACCTGGTCTTACTTTGCGTTCACCTGGACTAAAAGTTCCTCCATTCATTACTTACCACCCTTTCTTTTTAAATAACTATTAATAATATTTTTAGCTTCTTCTTTTGTGACAGGATTATTTTCTTTACCATAAAATGCCCCTGTGAATACATAAGATTTAACGTCAAATAACTCATTTGAATGCTCTTTTAAATCAGCTACTTCAAATTTTGGTTCTGCAACCTTTTTAGGCGATTGCTTAGTTACCTTTTTTGACGTCTGTTTTTGTTCTTTATTGCTCATTTTCACTCACCTCACTATGCATTTGTATATCTTGCAATGTTGGCCAAGTTTCACGATCGTAGAAATAATTACTATTCCAGTTGACCACAATGATTGCTACACCACCATCACCTTCTCTTGCTTCAATTCGGTTTACTCGGATAAATTGACCTGTTTTATTTCCTGTTACATCAACAATCGGGATTAAATCTCTGCCACCGCTAACTGCATCGGTAATCCTTTCCGCTTCAGAAAAAGCTTTACTGGAGTTTTCATGGAACAATTTAACGGATAGACTAAAAGTCTTGTTGAATGTCATATTCGTATCATTCCCATTAAAAACCGATGGTGTAGGCACAAAAATAGAAGGTACAACAAAATTCTGTGGTACCTCCTCCGTGTAAACCATTACTGGAAATAAATCATAAAAATATTTCATTATTGAACCAACTTCTTGATTCACGCAATATCACCCCTCAAAACGTTTCGTCTATCCATTCCTGTAATAAGCGATCTAATCCTTTTGTGAACAACCTTTCATAGATAGCCAGTGCATTGTCCCAATAATTTGATCCGCTTACCCATTGTTGACCTAGTAGCATTCCCTCGTCGTGACCAGGCATATAAACGAACCTATTGCCACTCCAATAACCTGGAATCCAACGCCTATCCTTCCCACTGCCGGGATCAATAGCAAAGTGACCATCATTGACGTAAGAAGCGTAATTAACATTAGTTCCTACATCAAGCGTCAGTCCACCATCCGATATTATCCATTCATTTTCTGCGTGACCTTTTTGAAAGGAGTTTAATAGCCATCTAGTATCGACTGAGCCAACCCTTATAATTTCGTCTTGTATTAAATCTAAGAATTCCATCCCCATTGCTTCTAACCATTTGCCCATTTCGTCAACTAACCCACCATTAGATGCATCACTTAAAGCTTGAATGAATTCGTTTAATCCATCTATTTCGAATCTCATAGGTTTTCACTCCTGAATACAGTCACTTCAATGTGGTGATTCTTTATTAGCTTAGGTTTTCGAGCTGTGTATTCTAAACCTCCCCAAACAACCTTGTCATTCATCCTTATATCGGTAGATTTTAGGAAGTGAACATTGAAGACCTCGATGATGTGTTGATTCGGCTCTTGTTGTGCAATGGTCTGACTGCTTTCGACAAAATAAGACTTAACATTGACATGATCCGCTTCATCCGAATAGTAATAATCCTCTTGTGAATCGGAAGGAGGAACACCAAAATTAGGTGGTTCTGCATCTTTTGTTTTTAAATGATGAATTGCACAGCGATCAGTTAATAAATTGATATAACTCATAAGGATCTAATCCTTAAAAATACATCATTATCTCCCGGTGGTTCACCTTCGATAAATTCATTCATCAATGCTTGGATGTCTGGAAATGTAAAACTTGATCCATCCTTCAACGTATAAGAATAATCTCCCATTTTTTCAGACTTATACCCTTTAACCATTGATTCATCGCTATTAACAAGCGCATAAAACTGTGCCACTTTTAACAAAGCCAACTTTAACTTTTTAGGTAATGGAATGTATTTATTTAGTGGTTTTGTCAGCGTAAACTCACTTTCGATATAGGTTTCAGCTTCGATAATATCCATTTCTAGCAAACGATCTTTTCTTTCGGTTACACTTTCAAAAACTGAGTACTCTTTTAATTCCTCAGGAGTAATAGACATTACTATCACTCGCTTTCTTCTTGATTTTCTTCCTGTAATAGCAAAATTAAAGCAATGCGTTCCTCTGCGTTGTTGGTTTCTTCAACATTACCGCCCAAATCCTCAATAATAGCCTTCTGTTCTTCTGCATTAAGCTTTTTCAAAGAAGATTCAGTGTGTTGCTCAGGCTCATTTTCCGGATTTCCCTCAGGTGGTTCGGTTGGATCATCTTCTTCAACTACTTTTAAATAGCTATATTTAGACTGTAATTCTTCCAAATCATCCACTTCTACAGGTTCATTTGCATAGAAAAAACGTCCTTCACCAATGTGAAGAACGCCATATGTTGCTTCATATACTACTTTAGGCATAAATAACACCCTCCCTTACAGATTGTCACCTGTCATCCAAGCTACGGCAGGAACCTCACGAACAATCGCATCTAAATATGCATAAAGAACATGGTATGTCGCATCCTTAGCTGCAGCTGTTGCACCATCAGCAGTACGAATGTATCTTAATTGACGTGTGAACACTGGCTTTAAGTTAGCTTTTGGAGTTAATGCAGCGAAGCCGCTTTGCATTTCAGCGACAATCTCGGTTGGATATCCGGCTAAACGAGTAATCTTACCGTCTTGAAGCACAGCATCACCAAATCCAGTTTGACGTTCTGATACTAACGAGACAAGACGATCATTAGTGCCTTGGGTAATAAACCAAGTAATGTCCGTGTGACTTTTGTAACGTTCAGGCAATACTTGGATGTGATTTACGAAATCTAAAATAGTAAGATCTTTATCCGCTAAATCAGTTTTGTTTTCAGACTCCTTCATTTTTTTAATGAAACCATCAAGAATTCCAAGAAAATCAGCATCCTCTGTAGCTTCAGTGTCACCATTAAAAATTAAATCTTGTAAATCTACAGCAAATTGTTTTTGAATCATGTCTATTACTTTTTGTTCTGCGTTATCACCACGGGCAGCTTGCGAATAAAACACATCATCATTTTGTAACCATTCATCCCAACGCACCTTACGAACCGCGTACGGGATTTTTCGATTACCAATAGAACCTACACCTTCTGGCTTATCGTCCTTACCTGCTTGACGAAGTTTACGGCGACCTACTGATAATACATCAAGGTTGCCTGCTGCAACATCACGATAAATAGGTGATAACTTCGAAAGCGTGGTCGCATTATTGATAGTATCTACCAAGAATGCCTCCGCATCTTTTACTGCCATAGGAATGTCTAAGTTTTTCTTAATTGAAGCAATTTCAGATTCTTTATTAATAATTTGTTGATTAGTTTTCATTATTTATTCCTCCTTTTAAATTAACCAAAATGGCGCATATAGCCTTTTTGGACTTCTTCTCCTGTATCTTTTCCAGTCTCATCGGCATCAACTTGCTTGGAAATTCCACGTGCTTTTTCGATTGTTTCTAATCGATCAGTGATTGGAGTTAACTTTTCATCAAGTGCATCGCCGAATTGTTTCATAAGTGCTTCTTCGGCAGATGGTTCACCTTCATTACCTTCTCCTTCAGATTCTTCTTTCTCGAATTCCTCTAATTTCTTATTGATCGGATCCAATTTATCATTTAGTAATTTTTCAATATCCTCTTTTTTCATGCTTCCTTCACCCTTTCTAATTTCATTTGGTTTGTTTTCAAGTGCTTTTAAGATATCTCCTGTATCTTCAATTTCTTGAAGTATCTCCAAGAACTCCGCTGCACCTTCTTTAAGTCTTTCGAAATCCGTGACATCAGCAGTCGGATTATCCCACAAGGAATCATAATAGACATCTTCTAGACCACTCCACGCCGACCATAAATTACGACGTTTTTGTTCACGTTCGTAATTATCACGAAGCTCGCCCTTCTCTATCTTTTCACCAGTAAAGAAGTTTTTAAGCAAACTAAAAAAGCCTTTCATTTCCATGTCTTCATCCGACTTGGAAACAGGCTTTTCCTTTTCTTGCTTTTCAATTGTTTCAGCAGTACCAGCCATTGAATAGCCAGTTATCTCACCCTTTTTAATATCTTCCCAAATTTCATCGGTAGCTTTTGTAACTAGAACCCAAGAACCTTTTGCAATTTCTTGCTCACCTAATGTAAAGTCTGTTGGGGCAATGTAGGATTCGACCACTTCACCGACTCCACTCTCAAAATCATGTTGTGTATCGATGTTCCGGGCATCCTTTACAAAGGAGTGTGCTGCCTTTTCAATTTCAGTTGCGTTCATCATATCACCATGAGCATCCTCAACATCAGGCTCATAAACAACACCATAAACTAGTTGCTGTTCTTCATCTTCTTTGTTGATAAACACCTTCACTTCTTTTTTAAAGTCAGGTTTTTTCTCTGATTTTGTGAAGAAGAATTGTTTTTGATTGGCGCCTTTATCCACGTAGGAAACGTGTGTAATATTAGCGTTGATTAATTCACGTGCCATTTATTGTTCACCCCCTTTCACCTGCAAGTATCTGCTTGGCTCGCTTTTCTTTTTCAATGTTATTGACCACCCCATCTGTTAGATCGTTAATTTTTATTCCGATGGATCCTACTGGTTTGTTCATTTTCTGCAATTCAACCCGAATCAACCGCAATTCCCTAACTACTTCTTTAGCGTATTTGTCGTTCATGATTTTCCTCCCTTCAATCAATTTAATTAACTGTACTTACGTTCATCCTACTTTTGGATGTATTCAATTCTCTCTCTTCACCAACAAAAGGATAAAGTCCGACGTTAAATATCGGAACGTTTCCGGGTTTCAATTCAAACATTAATTTGCACATATTCACGAAAGGGATATTAAATTTATTGCAAAGTTCTTCTATTAGTTTTTCAGTTCTATCCCTTTCCAGTTCCACGTGCTCAATATAAGTTTGTTTATTATCAAAAACTGTAAGTACAATATCAGATTTTTCCCGATTAAGATTAAGGTCATAATGAAACTTTACATTTACAATATCCAGTTCCGAAATTTCATCTAGTATATACTTCTTTAAAATGTGCCAAACATCCACTTCCAACGCCATTAGTCGTGTTTTCAATGAAACCCCTCCTAACTATTCAATCGCTCCAACACCTCTTGTCTGATAGCTTCCTTCTCTTCTTTCGTGTATCTCAATATATCTTCATCAACGACTGGACCAAGTACGCATCCACAATTAATCCTATTATGAGCACTAAAATTAATATCTCTAGGGTATAAGCCTTCCTCGCCATCAACAATGAAATAATCATCAACAGGAACTTCCACACCATCCACTGCCATATGCGTTTCTCTTGGCGTAATGTTTTTTGTTCCACTATGCTTCCATTTCTTACCTATAACTGACGGACTTTGCATGAATGATTCATAATGTGCTCGACTTGCGGCTGTTAGTATTTCAGTTCTAGCAGTGGTTCTTGCCCTATTTCTATCAAATTCAGGCATTTCTTGTATTTTTAATTCCGCATCGACAATCGAGTCACCATTTTCAATCGCTGTTATTAGTTCATTTTCTAGCGATTCATGCGTTTTTAACTCCATTAGGTCTGCTAAGTCTTCTGACCAGTTCTTTATCCAATCAGTGGTAACGTGTGATACGGATTCCAACATTATGTCCGGATCGATTGATTCCATCATTGCGCCAGCTAATTTCTCGACTGTCTTCTCCAAGAACTTGGCTGTTTCTTCCCCGAACTTTTCCGCAAATTCATCTGCAGCAAACAAATCACTTTTAAGATATATTAAAAATATTTCTAAAGTAATTGAATCAGACTTTGAAACAAACGATTCTAGTGCATCTAAGTAAAATTTACGTTGTTCTCTCAACAATTTAGAGACTACTTTTTCATATTCTTCGACTAGATCGGGTAATTCTTCCAATCCAGGGAAGTCTGCAACTCCATCAGTTATATCATCGTCAGCCTTTGCAATGAATGAGGTAAGACTTTTGAGCAATCTGTCTATCTTACTCATTGTTTTATATCCTCTAGCAAGTCGCGCATATCTTTTAATAGATTGATAAGGTCACTTTGTTCGCTACCTTCCTTCGATTTCTCGATGTTCAATATACTCGATAATGGATCGTTAGCGACTTCTCGTGTTATAACTTGAATGGGTACATTGTATTCATCGGAAAATGGATCTAGTTTAACACCTAATACATTTTCTAGCAGTGGTCTCAAATCATTAGGTGCTACTGATCCCGCTTGTATAAATGGCGTTAAAACCTTCGATATTTCAACTGGATCATGGAAATCTGCACCTCTAATTGCTAATTTCACGTAACTAAATCCTAATGGTTCTAAGAATAAGGTATTAAGCACCCTTGCCAGTGCCTTTCTCTCTGGTTGGAAAACCTGTTCTTCCGTTACTTTTCTAGCAGTATCGGCAGTTGCTCGACTAAACTCTTGTGCTTCACCTGTATAAAGTGGTGGCAAACGAAAGGATGAACGGATCTTTTGTCTTGTATTATTGTCGTATTCAAGGAATAGTGCGTCTTGCTGCAACACTTCTGCTAGCGATTTTATCTCGACCTTAGCAGGCATTATCTTTTCCTCACCAAAAGTCACACTTTCCTCTGTCGTGCCCATTGCTTCAAGCAATAGAAATTTATGAGCATTATCAGTTCCTTGCAAATCATTCATGTATTCTTGTAACGCTTCGTACGATGCATCATCCAGCTTACCGTTTGATACAGTGATAGCTGCCGGAATATGCCGTCCATTTGAAAAATACATCAAGTTCAATTCCTCGGCTTTTCTTGCACCATACAGACTGATTAGATTCCCAATCCATCTAGGTTTTCCGTATGTTTCAGAACCGATCTTAAAATGGAATATTTCGTTTGCTTGTAAGTCCTCTGAAATACCTTCTCCGAATTCACCAGTTTCTTTATTCATGATTCGTGGATCGCCATACTCTTTAAAATAAACTTTTTTATCATCAATCAACTGGACATACTTCCGGAAACGCTTTTTTCGACTAACTGTTTTCTCCGCGCCATTTTCTAGAATTTTGTAATTAACATCCGTTTCTTCAGTTCTTTTACAAATCCTCATGTATTGCGAATCTGCATATTCTATTCCGACTGGCACGTTTAAGCCATCTCGAATAATTTCAAGATATCCATTTCCTGTCTTTTCCTTATCGTCAATTGCATAGCCAAGGATTTTCTCTGGCGACTCATCCATATTTAAATAACGAATAAATTCATCTAGCCTAGTCCATTCGGTTTCCGCTTGCTCCTTAACATTTTCTTTTATATCCTCTGAATTTATATCAAGTTTGTAATCTGGCTCTATACCAAATTCAATAATGTTTGTCTTATAGGCATCAACGCATTGTTGCAAAATAGAGGAATATTCACCTATTAACTTTAATTCCTTCAAATTGTATGGCGGCTCAACAATATCACCGTAGAGTCCATAAAAATCATCTTTATAAATCTGATTAGTTGTCGGAGAAACAGATGCCTTTATTACTCTTGCTCTTACCGTTTGTTCTTCTGACATATATTAGCGCCTCCTTCCTTTTGGTCTTTGACTTGTTGGTCGTGCACTTTTTTGTGCTTCTTCTTTCAAGTCTGCTACTTCGTAACCGTCTAATCCGTAAGCAATCGAATCAAATGTATGTGCATCGATCTTGAACTCATCTTCAATTATATTGTCGAGTTTATCAGTCTTATAAGTTAGGTTTTTCAATTCACGAACTGTATTCACACAATCCGAAGAACAGATTATTTTCTTGAATCGCTTAATTTTCTTAATGTTGGCCAACTTTGAGCCAGGGAATTTTTTAGCCCCAAACATGTTAAATCCTTGCTGCCTGTAATAGTGTATTGCCTTTGGCTCAGCACTATCAGCAATAATATTTTCGCCAGTTTCTTTCAACTCCGCTAGATCTTTTGCCGTTTTATCATCCGTCTTGCCGTTTTTGTAATACTCCCAATAGATGTATAGGTATTGCTTTTCTAAATCGACAACCATACGTAAAACAGCGTTGAACGACGTTACAAATCCAAAGTCCATACCAGTCCGATGCATAGGCTTTTTAATATTGTTGATAGCCTTCATCACAATGTCATGTGGCTTCTCTTTAAATTGTGGCAATACCTTAGTTCCACTCACGCCAAAATGACCTTTCCTAGCAACACGATAAAGGTCAGGATCGTAATTCTTCATTTCTTCTAATTGATCTATATAACTTTGTGGAAGAAAGTAATTATCCTCTGCTGTCGAATGATGATAATACGTATCTCCTACTACCATTTCACGCTTTTCATATAGTTTTGAATCATCTAGTGTATGCGTCTTGTTTTCCTCATCTTTAAAAAAGTGTGTGAATGTCCAGTTATCTTGAGCAACTGGATTCGTTGACGTGATCATATGAAGATCCAATGTAGGATGACGCATTCGTCCGATCAATTCCTTGAACCCTGCATACTTTACTTCGCTAGCCTCTTCAATCCAAATTAATGAAACGTTGTTAACTGACTTTAATTTCTCCGGATTATCCATACCACGGAATATAATCTTACTTCCGTTCGGGAATCTAATTTGCATTGGTGAAGTTACTGTTCGTATTCTTCCGCTTAAATCTAAGTCTGCAATGATCTCATCGAATAATGAAAATGTTGAATCTCGATGGGTATCATAGACTTCACGAATAACCAATGCTGTTCGCTTTTCTTCAAGCAATTTCAATATGATTTTTAATGCTATGTGATATGACTTCCCACTACCATAGCCGCCAACAAGAAATTGAAAGTATTGATCCCAATTAAAAAGGAAATCTTCAAAGTGTGGTGAAACTTCCTTCTCAATCATCGGTATCACTTCGTTTCTTGCGCGAAATCATAATTTCAATCGGTTTGTCATCATCGTTTGTTTTGTCAATATCAGCTTGCGCTTTAGCTATATCGACCTTTAGTTTCTCTTCTTGCAACTGCTTCCTATTATCGTCAGATAACAAATCAGTGTACTTAGCCAACATATCCATTGCTTTCATCTTGTCAGCGAGCTTTAATTTAATACCATTCTCTGTATTGCTTAATTCGCTAATGATTGATGTGTCCATTTGATCTAGCGTCTTAACTTTAATCATAAAGCCGCCTTCGTCAACTTCTACAAAATCACCAATATCAGCAAGTGCAATATCGATGTATCTTTGCAATACCTCATCAGCACTCAATTTCTTTTCGTTTAATGTTTCGCTGCGCATCCTGTCAATTTCATCTGAAACCTTAACATTTCTTAGCAACCTACTTCCGCTTGACATTGCCGTTACATATTCACACTCATATGCCTTTTGATAAGCCTTAGTAGCATTAAAGTATTTAATGTAGTAAATACAAAAAAGCCGTTGTTTATCGGTCAGATTATCCGACTCAACAACAGGCTCTATTTCTTCTTTTTTAGGTTGCATCTTTTTATTAATGGTTGCATCTTTTTTATTAGTTGCATCCCTTGACCATTTTTCACGAGATCGCCGACTTTTTAACGTACCTTCTGGAACATCATGTTTTTCAGCCAACGCCTTGAACGTGATTTTTGTTGTTTCCCATTCTCGTCTAATTTCTTCCCAATTCGGCTTTGACATCTACATTCGACCTACCTCCTAATGTTAAATTTGGACATGAAAAAAGCACCCTGTTGGGTGCGGGATTACGATTAGTATTAATCCAACTCTTGCATAATATTTGTTAGATCTTCTTGAGCAGTCTCAAAGTGAAGTTTAATTAACTGATGCTTTTGAATTCTATTATATTTTTTATTTTTTGTAATTACCCCGATATTTGACAAGGAAGCTAAAAGGCTTTGATGAGTTTCAAGTAAGCCACTATATTCATCATCCGGGAAACCTATAAAATCATCTAATAACTCTGTTAATAACGGAGAATACTTATTGAATTGCTCTGACAAACTATCATAGTCGTTTAAATTTGACTCAACAAATTCGAATATCTCTTTAGCAATCTTTAATTGACTACTTAAATTTTCGATGAATTCCTCTCCTGAAACCTTGTTATCTTTAACAAGATTTGTGATAGATTCATAACTTTCGTCTAACTTTAAAGTTGTAGAATCATCAATAAATTCCTTTGAAAAATGCATTGGTTTAACCCTACATGAACGATCTATATAAGATGCTCTGGCTAATGGTAGACCATGATTTAACTCGTCCATATCTCTATACAGGTAAATGTATACAACTTCAAATGGCTTATGTCCGTGACTTATTATTGTTTTTGGTTCCCATGTCTTACTGTGTCTTAAAGTTTGTACCAACTCTAAAACTAAATCAGATATTTCTTCCCTCTGTTCCCTGCTTAATTCCACTATAACTTTTGCACTTATTCTTTTCGCTGCACTTGACATATCTTCTAATTCTACAATTTCATAATTCATTTATTATCCCCTCCTAGTTCAATATTACGACAAATAAGAATGGATTTGTAATTTTATATACTAGGAAGGTTGTGAACATGAAAAAAGCACCCCGCTAAGAGTGCTTAGGTTTATAATGATTCTCTAACTAATTTTATCAAACTTTCTAATGTTAAGGTACCTCTGTATTCTTTGTTAAACTCCATTGCGGATTTAATGTGTATGTTAACTCCATTCTCGGTGTCCGCACCAACAAAGACATCCTCTTTAGAAATTATGGCACTCACTATTTGCGCAATTGCTAATTCCTTGCTCTCCATCTTCATCCCCTCCTAGTTCAATATTACTATAAACTGGAAATATAAACCACCCACTAACCAATTGCTAATGAGTGGTTCAAGGTAGGAGGAAAACGGAAGGAGAGTAAAACCCCTTCATACCCCCGGACTTCGTATGGCAAATCGTATGGCATGAATTATGCAGCAATATCTTCTACTTTTTTTCTTGCCCGTCTAATATAGCTTTGTACGGTCGCTTTTGTAATACCTAACTTATCCGCAATCTTCCCCATACTCAACTGCTCTGCTTCATACATCAGATAACATTGCCTTTCTCTATCTGAAAAGTTCCTAAATAATTGCATCAATGCCTGCCTTTGCTCTCTATCCATATACAAAGGTTCCCGCTCTTTTTCAAGTTGTTCCGTTATATCTGGAATAACGTCCATTTCATCATATTGTTTTGGTCTGTATGCATCCTTTTTATCGACACCTCGAAGTGTACCTGGTTGCCTTCCCGTTTCCATCCACTCAATAGAAAAACCCATTTCATCGATCATGCTATTAATATAAGGTTCATCTATGCGATCAAATTCACTATCAGTAAGGTTTTTATGCATTACTTTTAAATCACTACGACCCTCTCTGTATTGTGGAATCAATTCATCTGCCCAATTAGTCATTCCATCCAGCCCCAATCTGAAATAGTTGTTTTGTATATTCACTACGTTTAACCGGCTGCTGCCCCTTCTTCCGTTTCCTTCTTGGACTCACTTTAAATTTTATAATTGGCCTGCGATGCTCCCATGTTTTACGCATGATTCCAATGCCTCCTCTTGTAAAAATCAACATAAATTATTCCTAAAATTATTCTTATTTAAGAACTGTAAACAACACGTAAACTGACAAAACTAAAGTAAATAAAGAAAAAGCAATTGCAATTAAATCAGGCATGTAATCCCTCCTAAAATATAAAAAGGACACCAAACAAGCGTTATGCTTGAATGATGTCCTCGGTTGTTCCGATAGACTGTATTTTGTCGTTATACTTCATCAACGAACCGCGCTTTAATATAATGCTAATACTGGTGTTGTAGGTAAGGCAACCACACTGGTAGAGTGGTTATACATTCAAATTAAGAAACATTTTTCTCGCTCCAACTCCTCTTTTAGCATTTTTGCGAATCTAGGAAATAATTTATCTCGCAAACCCTTTATTCTTGGTGGATAATCATATACAAAATATTCCGATGCATCTGTCAAATCTGTTGAGTTGTACCACTCCCATTGTGATGCTTCCCCCATTGTCCAATCTATATCGCCTAACAAATCCCACTCATTTCTAGCAGTTTCCTTACCCATATGATCTTGCCATCTAGATTCCAAGATTGATTGCTTTATATTTTTTACAGTTTCATCTGGATCAAATTCAAGTTTCCCTTGCGATCCAATCAAATATAATTTATCCACGTAGTACTCGAAACTCCCACGGACAAAAAATTCTCTAAAATCTTTTTCACCATGATGTGTCCAATTGAATGCGTAATTACCATAATCAGTCACACATGAGAACATTCCCGTTGAATCTAGATTGAATATCCCCCAACTACTAATCCCATTTACTGGTGGTACATAATACTTCCAAAACTTTGTTTCGCTCATCTTTCTCACCTCTTTGAATAACTAATGTCATATCTGATTGGCTTACCATCTTGCCAATGTATAATCTGCTTCCCGAATCCCTCACCAGGAACGTCAATCTTTTCTATTTTTCCATCTATCACCCTATAGACGGCATTCTCCTTCAAGTCTATTTCTTCTAAATCTATAACCTCTTTCACAAAGACCGCCCCCATGATATAATGTCATTGTCGATAACTTAGAGCTGGGGGCAATCCCTAGCTTTTTTAACTTGCATCAAAATGCATTTCAAATTCCTTCTCACAATCTTCACATTCAAGTTCATAAGTTCTTCCGCACTCGTCCATATTGTATTCTTGCCAATGACACCCGCAATAAGGGCAATCAATATTAGTGGCTAATTCCGAAATCTCTGTATCGTGAAAAGTTCTGTAAATCATTCTGGTGCCGTCGTCATGTTCTTCGTACTCCATCTAAACCACCTCCTCCATAGTAATCTGGTCTTTCTCAAACCCAATTTCCGATTGCTCTTTTAGGTATTTCTTATAACAAACTGGACCAAACCCTTGATCAATAGATTTTGCTGTTTTCAACTTCCTTCCGCATCTTCTGCAATTCTCAATTTTTTATCTCATGTTTATCAGCTCCATAAATATTCATAGTGAAAAACATAATCACCGCAAACACAATTCCAATTGATAGTCCTGCTGTTAACGCTATTAGTAAGTTCATTTCATTCACTCCATCACGTTGTATTTTTATCTAAAAAGTTAGATATAAGCGTTGCCGCTCTGTTGTTAAAGTGTATTTCCGTTATGTCTGTATTTTTAATCGGGTATGCTCCCATCACCCCATCCGCATCAGAATCTACGTAACCCCACGACTCCATATCTCGGTATCTTTTCGGCTTTATACTGAAGCAAATTAGATAAGGCATTTCTTTATCTCTAACTACGTAGCGATAACCTTTCGCATGCTGTTGCTTTAATATTTCTATCGTTTCTTTACGTGTATTTAGTTGGATTAAACCGTTTAGCGACATTTGCAAACCTCCTAGTATCCATTCGCTTGCCTAGCGTGATTAATCTCGTTCTTTTCGTAATATGCTTGTTCAATTTGCTTTTCTGTTAATCCGAGCATATTACCTAATGTCAGGAAGAGATCAAATATTATTGTGTATTTGATTTCCGTCCTTGTTTCATCTCCCAAGTGCCAATTATTATAAAAGTTACTTATAGCTTCAAATGTAAGTAAAAACGCATGTTCTATCTTTTTTGGTGCAGGTGCATATCCAATCATTGTGTAATTACCAAATTCAATGGCATTCCCAATCGACAATATAAAATGCAGGCAATCGACGTATTCTTCTAGGAGTGGATTTTTATAACCAATAACATTTTCGTAATGTTTATTTACATATCTGAACGAATCTCCTTTAGTCCTTGGCTCCCGGTTCTCACTCCAAAACTTAAACCCGCGCCATTCATTCGCAAGCTCTCCTAATTCGACTTTTAGAGCTAGAATCTTCTTATCTAGCAAATCCTGCCCTTGCAACCCTTTTTCCTCGACAATTTTTTGGTCTAATTCTGCTTGCGTTTCGAATAGTTTTTGTAATTCCATTTCAATATCCCCTCTCTGCAGCAACTTCCAACTTGATCATTTCTTTCACTTGTTCATAGGTTTCTAAAAAAACCACTTCTTCTCCATTACTCATGTGAGACAATCTTGTTTTTCCGTTTTCTAATGGCAATATCGTTGCTATATCCCTTAAGTTAATAAACACCTTTTCTCCTTTTATGCTGTGTGTCAATTCAATAAACATAATTAACGCCCTCCTATCGTTTTCACGGGTAATTTATATTCACGACTATTACTTCTTCCCACTCTAAGTAGTTTTGGTATTCATCATTCATTTGCTCTTCGATGTAAGTATCTGACCAAGCGGGATTACTCTTTTCAAAATAGTCGTATATCATTTCTTTGATAAATTCCTCATCGTCCGAATGAAAATATATTCTTTCCGGGTCTAATATTCTTCGTTTGTCATTCCAGTCCGGCTGGTGAATGTAATCAATGCGAGCGCTACCCCATTCCCCTAACCAACTTGAAAAATCGTCTCCACCAACTATTTCACTACTTACCATCGGAACAATTTTTAATTTTGGATTAGCCTTTATCAAGTTGAATAAGTGGTCAACGTTTGATTTTTGCTTTTCTATACCTGTCATTTTAGAAGCCTCCTATGCATTTCAATTCTATTCGAGTATAAATCTACCAATCTAGTAATTATTTTGATTCTACCCCTATAAAATGACTTAATTCGCTATAATTAAATGCCTCTTATAACTCCGTTGCTTATTTTCTGCTTTGACTACCTCTTTTGATTCGTTTTCTGCATATACGATAACTGTTTGCAAGATTTCCCTTTCTTGGTTGGCAAATACATGTTCAATCATCCATCTAGGCATGTCCTCACTTCCTTACGTTTTCATAAATACTAGCCAATGCGTTTTCGCTCTGCGATTTCCGAACAACGGTTCATAGTCGATGACATTCAGAATTTCCTGTAATCCTATTTGGTCCTCATTCCACTTGAGTATTAGCGTGCCATTACGTTTCAGAACTCTCATGCATTCGTGAAAACCTTGCCGAATGTCATATGGCCATAATTCGTCTAACTTTCCATACTTCTTTGCTAACCAACTATTTTCGCCGACTTGTTTCAAATGTGGTGGATCAAATACAACTAGATAAAATGATTCGTCCTCAAATGGCATATCTCTGAAATCGGCAATTACATCTGGATTAACATTTAATGTCCTACCATCTGATAACGTTGTTTCTAATTGACGATTGTCCATGTACAATGCATCTGGATGCTCTTTATCAAACCAGAACATCTTACTGCCACAACAAGCGTCTAATATTTTCAAGTTTCCACAAACCTCCCTCTATCCCATTTCACAAGCGTTAATTTATGCGGAAACTTCTTATGAAACATCTTTTCTTTTATGCGAAATACCTCTGTCTTGAACCCTTTCACGTCCACTACCTCAATAGACCCGTCCTTATGATGTATTTCAAAGTCTGCAACATAATCTATTGCCCTATGTTTCACACCATGTTTTTCGACTGCATCCTGCAATCTGTATCTTGGTTGCAACCGGAAGAATAGAATATCTCCTGCACGTTCTCGTAATTTCAATTCGCTATAGTAACGAGCTTCTGCTTTAGAATCGAATGTATCCCCATCGATCGTGACTTTCTTATTGCGATATTTCGACCTGGAACGCTTTGCTCTTTGTCTGTATTGTTTTGCGGACATCCTCATGTTGCATCACTAGGCACATACCCATTAGCCACAAGTGTGTACTGCAATGTGTATAGCGTGCATTCCTCAAAACTACGACCATCCGGCATTCTAATCATTCCCAGCTTATTTAACTCGTTGATACACTTTAATTTTTCTTCGTGGATATGTCTTTGCTGTTGCTTTTCCGCTAACATCAAGCGCCCTCCTTCAATTTCTGTTTCATTTGCTTATCGAAGCATGATTCACAATGTGATTTGTTTGTCATTTTCTGATTTGATTGGCAATCGATGCATAGGGTTTTATGCATCTGATTCACCCTCATTTGCATTTGCACGTTGCCAAAGCTTTATCCCTGCAAAGATTCCAAATGTATATATCGTTATCTGTACCATGATTATTGTTATTAGGTTTTCTATCATTCTGATTCACTCTCCAATGCTTCTAATATTTCAATTTGATCAAACCATCTTTCCGTTGTCGCTCTTACTCTTTCTGAATTAGTCCATAAAAGAACATACTGTTCGATATAATTAATTAATGCTACTTCTTTCGTATCACCATTCAACTTGTCATAAACATACATAGGTTTCATTCTGATGCCCCCAATGCTTCACGTGCCACTTCTCCATGTTTTGTTTCTCCTATCGCTTGTCCAGACGTTGCATAAAATTCCAACGCTTTACGGTAACGATTGTTTTGTTTAATTAAGTGCTGTGTTAGTCTTTGTTGATTTTCCGTTATACTTTCTTGTATCTGCATTTCTTTACTGGTCATTCTGATTCACGCTCCAATGCACGTTGCCACAGCTTTATCCCTGTAAACACTCCAAATGTGTATAGCGTTATCTGTACCATGATTATTGTTATTAGGTTTTCTATCATTCTGATTCACTCTCCAATGCTTCTATCACTAAGGTTGCATCCTCTAAAATCATGTGGGCAGTACCTTTTGTTGTAAACCTTTCTTCTAAACACTCCATTGCTTCGTTAATTGCTTCCCGATAACACTCGTTTTTTTGTTTAAGTTTTTTATTTTCTTCTCTCAATTTATGACAAGCTTCTCTAGTATCATCCCGTGATATTTGATATAATCGTGCTTGCCTTAAAAGAAAAGTAATATCATCACTACTAAAAGCACTTCCGTTTTCAAGCATTTCTAACCTCTGTTTATCTTTCATTTCGATTCCTCCATTTTCCCCTTTAACCTAATGGATTCTTCGTTCAATTCATCTGCGTTATTAGCACTGCTCATAACGTCAGATAACACTTCTACTTCTCGGCTCATATCTTTTATTAAGTCGCGATACTTTTTGTTTTCTTCCACGATATCTTCGTTAATTTTAATCATATTTTTGTAATAGCCTTTATACACACTTAAATTATTTTTTAATTGTTTGTTGACTCTTTCCAATTCCTCCACTCGTTCTGCTTGTTCGAAAAACCATAGTAAATCGTATGAGTAAACTAATTCACTACTTGTGTTATAAGGCAAATCGCCTCGATTATATTTTTCTTGAAGTCGTGTTAATATCTCTTTCGCTGTCATTCCGACTCCTCCAATGCATCTAACGTTATTTTTGATATTCCTTCTAAAATCTCTATGGAACTTTTCTTC